>ERZ1034363.2-NODE-2-length-224869-cov-11.486917_pt1 | contig 224869 bp, 274 predicted proteins | sample MGYA00520616_ERZ1034363 | MGnify/ENA primary metagenome ERZ1034363 (study PRJEB33736, sample SAMEA104284506) | Azolla filiculoides | biome: Urban; feature: Water surface; material: Ditch water | place: Netherlands | collected 2015-10-28 | depth 0-0.1 m ...
AGCAAATCAAAACAAACCCTGACAGCCGTAGGCTTATTGTATCTGCTTGGAACGTAGCAGAAGTTCCTAATATGGCTCTGCCTCCCTGCCATGCCTTTTTTCAGTTTTATGTAGCAGATGGAAAATTATCTTTACAACTCTACCAACGCAGTGCTGATATGTTCTTGGGTGTTCCTTTCAATATTGCTTCATATTCATTATTAGTTCATATGGTAGCTCAACAGACAGGTCTAGAAGTAGGAGACTTTGTTTGGTCTGGTGGGGATGTTCATATTTATGATAACCATTTAGAACAAGTGAAAGAACAACTTTCTCGTACAGGGTATGAGTTTCCACAAATAGTTATTGATAAAGCAGATAGTATATTTGATTATAAATTTGAAGACTTCCATTTAGAGAATTATGTTTCTCATTCTGCTATCAAAGCAGCAGTGGCTGTTTAGGGGAAAGAATGAATAAAATAGGTATGATATGGGCACAGTCCCTATATGGTGTAATAGGTGTAAAGAATGCTTTGCCCTGGCACCTTCCAGAAGATTTAAAACATTTTAGTCATTTTACTAAAGGTCAAACAGTTATTATGGGACGGCATACTTGGGATTCACTCCCCCAAGCTTATAAGCCTTTACCAGAAAGACAAAACATTGTTCTAACCAGCGAAGATATTTCTATCGAGGGTGTACTTGTTGTTCATTCTATCGAGGACGCTTTGGAAGCAGTAAAAACTGAAGAGGCGTGGATTATTGGTGGTGGACAACTGTACGCTTCTATGATAAATAAGGCAGATATTTTAGAAGTAACTTATGTTGATACAAATGCTGATGGCGATGCTTATGCTCCTGCTATCCCTAATGGTTGGGATAAAGTAAAAGAGACCGATTGGCTTGTTTCTGCCAATGGTCTCCGCTACCGTTTTGTAACATATATTAAAGAATAGTTTAGAGCAAGTCCATTTCTTTACGAATGTTGTAAGACAGTTCTCGCAAGTCTTCGCCTTCTTTTACGAGGCTACGGAGGAGAGATTTGAGTTCTTCTTCCTCTACCGCCGTTACAATTGCTTGAGTTTCGAGTTCTTCTGTATAGATTTCTGCAAGAGCTGAACGAACACGGTCGGAAGAACCTGATACAGTAACTATTTGGCGACGCTTTGCTCGCTCATAAAAGTATTTAGCAGACGCAGCATTCTTACGGGCAACCTTGAGCTTACGGTTCACTACCGCTTTCTTTAGTTTGACTTGATTGATAGCAGTATTCACATCGTGAAGAGTAGAGAAGTCTCGGATATCTTCGCTACTGTAAAGCCATTCGTCCTGTTTGACTTCTTCTTGTGTTGGTGTCTTTTTAGTGAATTCTTTATACTCAGGAAGGTCATCAATACTGAGCTTCTTACCATCAACAGAGGCTTTAGCTGTCTGTGGGTCAGGCATTTATTTTCACCAGTCTTTCATAAAAGTATTCGTAGTTTTTAGTATAGCATAGTTTTTTAGAAAAGTCTATTTGATAACGTGTAAGATTATCAAAATGTTCCAAATGAGTCCACCAAAAATCATTACATAGAATAGCGGGACAAGGAATACGTTCTCAAATGTTCCACCTGCTGAGATACGCATAAAAGAAGGAAGGCTTACATCATACCAACGGTGCCCCTTAATTTTGAGTGGCCAAAAGAGTGGGACACCCATTTTAGTAATAAGGTCACCAAGAATATGAACTAACCAACCTACGCCGAAAGCGATACCTAACCAAGAATATGTTCCAGCAGCGTCAGGGTCTGGCATAAAGCGTGAAAGTATTACTGTTCCTGTAATGGATACAGCAGCGAGAATGAATGGTCCAAAGCCTTTCTTCGCATCTTTGAGTTGTTTCTGGAAGATACCCGCAAGTGAAACTTGGAGGCAGAATGCCACTATGATAAGGGCAAAGATTTCACCCCACGAATAGTCTTTACCCATTATAGGCGTCTGTCCTTGAGCAGCAGTTGCTAATGCTACAAGAGAACCCATAAGAATAGCCGAAATACCTGTATGGAAGAATGTTCGGTGACCGTTAGTGATAGGTTCGTCATATTTTGTTCGTGAGATATTGTAGAAGAATAACCCTATAACATTGGCAACATGGTAAAGAATACGACCTATAAAACTGAATGATTTTGTTACGGTGGCTGTGTAAGAGTCCATATCGGGGGCGAGTGCTGCACCAGCGAAAACAATGGTTCCCATAGCGAGTACTGCTGGGTCTAATTGTGTTTGTGTTGCTTGTTGATATACAGCAGCTCCTACGAGGAATATACCTGCTCCACTCAAAGAGTGACTACGACCCATCATAATATAAAAGCTCCTATAAAGTATTACTATATAATATAGGCAAAACCGCTATTTGTAAGGGTTTTATTTATTTACCACCGAATAGAGTATTGAAGATAGTGGTAATAACCTGAGCAATACCGTCAATAATAGAGTAAATTACATTCCAGATAGAGTTGAAGAAGGAGGGAACGTCGGTTCCACCGTCACCAAGTAGACGCCAGATAGCAAGCCCTAAAGCGGCAACAAAAACAAATGTTAGTGCTTGACGAACCATTCCCATTATCTTTCCTTCTTACGAAAACTTATATAGTATATCTAACGAGTTTAGGCAAAAAATTATACCCTCACATTATCGGCGTGAGGGTATAATTTAGAAGGTTATATTATGCTGGGCATTTTTGAAGCATTTGACCAAGAGCATCTTTATCCGCTTGTGTAACGCTGAGTCCCCAAGTAGAAGAAATAGTTACCCAGTCAGTAGCATAAGTACACCAGTCACCCTCATTAGAAGGCTTCCAAGTGCTTGGACCTTGGTCGCTCTTAGAACGGTTAGCAGAAGCACTTACAGCAATAAGGTGGTCTTTATAATCACGGTTATTAGCGTAAGATTCTTTCTTAGCAGAATCCCAAGCTTGACCACCGTGTTGAGCAGCATAGTTTAGAGGAATCATGTGGTCAATATCAAGGTCTGAAGGGTTAGTGAATTGTTCACCCGTGTAAGGGTCAATCCACACACCACCTGAAACATAGCAAGCCTTGTTAGTGTCAGTGGTAGGAACCTTATTAGCATCTAGGAGTGTGACAGAACCAGGTTGAGCATCACGATAAAGAACTTCATCACGAGTATTCCAGCAAGGACGAATATCACTCCAGTGGTGCCATTCTCCTCTATCATATGAAACACCTGAAGCATCAGCGACAGTTAGCGTATTTAGTGTATTCACAGTATCTGTTGCTGAAGCAGGAACGGTAGAGCCACCACCAGCAGGGGCAGGAGCGGGAGCAAGACTAAACTTAAAACTACCATCTGCTACTGATTTAGCCCAAGCTTCAACTTGTGCTGAACGTGCTTGGAGTGTATCAATAGTTCCGTGAACGCTAGGATTTACAGGAATTTGGAAGAACGCAAAAAGAGCACCGAGTAATACGATACCAAAAATAATACCAGAGCCACCACCTCTACGGGGATTTCGTCTGCTACGTGAGCCTTGAGCCATTATAGTTCCTTCATAAAATATATACTATTTACTAGTATATTATATCTATCGTCTTTCGTCAAGTTACAGACTAAAACCATCATCTGATAAAGAAGGGCGTTTTGGTAAGCCAGTAGCAGGCTTAGGAGCCTCTACATTCGCCTCAGAAGGACGAGGAGGTAATCCGCCAGTTCGTGGAGGCAAAGCGGGTGCGGGGGCTTCTACGGGCTTTACAGGCTCTGCGGGAGCAGGTTCTACGCTCTTAGGCTTGATAAGTTGGTCAAGACTAGGTATTTCTTCTTTTTCCTTCTCAACAAATACAGTTTTAGGAATGTCAACTTCTTCTACAACAAGAATTTCATCACTATCAATAGGTAATTCTACGGTTCCAAAACTTTTTGGAGCATTACGCATAGCCTCTAATGCTTCAGCTTCAGCAACGGCACGAACTTCTTCAGGAGTAGGAACATAGGTTTCCCCATCTTCCTTCTCTTCTGGTGCCATAAAGTCAGTAGCATCATCGAAACGAGTTTCGTCAATATCTTCTAACTCTGTAAAGTCTTCTACATCACCTAAGTCAGGAGTACCGTCAGATTGTTCTTTAGCCATAAGTTCAGCAACAACTTCAGGTTCACGGTGACGGTTTTCAGGTTTCATCAACCAACCATCAATCCAGTTCTGTTCAGCGAAGTAACCTTGATACTGTTCTACATCTCCACCAATACGAACAACACCACGACCCTTAATATCACCAGGAACTCGAGTAGCCGCACCAGAGTCCAAAACCATAGCAGAAGGTGTAGAGTCGAGACGACCAGCAGCAACACGAACATCCAAGTTGTTCTTTAACTCACCCTTAAGAACAATAGCGTCAGGTCGCTGCATAGCAAGGGTCAAGTGAACGCCAGCGGCACGACCTAGACGAGCGATTTCACCAATAAGCATAGAGGCTTCACCGTGAAGGTTATCATTCTCTTTACCCTCATCAGTTTTGATACCTTCTGGAGCCATAAGTTGGTATGCCTCATCAACCATAAGCATAATAGCACGAGGAGGGTTAGGTAAGTCTTTGAAGTGGTTTACGCCTAAGTCTTCCATAGCTTGGAAACGACGCATCATTTCTTCTTTAGCATAACGAATAACTTCTACTTCATCTTCAAGAGTAGTAGCGATACCTAAAACAGTATTAGTGTATTTCTTATAAGGTTTTAGTTCTACACGTTTGGGGTCTACACCTAAGAAACACCATTTATCATTATGTTGGATTGTGTGGAAAATAATGTTACGTTGAGCAACAGACTTACCACCACCAGTTTTACCACAGACAAGAGCGTGAGGTTCTTTAGTAACATCCCAAACAATTTCACCAGCAGCACCTAGCCCTAAAGGAATCTCATTCCAAGGTCGGTCAGCAGAACCTTCATACATAGCTTTTGTAGGAATGTGCCCTACAGGAGAACAGGTAACTATGCCTTTAGAAGTATCCCACTGATATACCCAAGTGTTATCTGCTGTAACGGTTTGGTTGAAGTGTTCCTCAAACCCGTCACGAGAGGCTGGAGAAGAAATCCAAGAAGCAGGGAAGGTTACAATAGTTTCACCAGGAATAGTATAACCTATCCATTTCTTTACACGAACGTATGCCCAAGGATTTAGTTCTGCTCCTCTACCATAACGGAAAATACTGTTTGCTACGGTAAGCATTCGAAGAAGTGTCTCTTGACGTTTCTTAAATACTTTTGGAGCACGAGATAAAATAAACCCAATTGCGATGACGAAAGGTATAAGGGCAATTTTAGGGAATGGGAAATGTAAAATTATTGCTAGAACAAATAGTGAAATGTAGAGAAAATTAAATGTGAAAAACTTTTTAGCTTTGGGGTTTTTCATTTTTGGGAAGAGTGGCGTGGTATCTTCACGGAAGATAAAACGAAATAGGCGATTTAGCCCGCCACTAAACTTATCTACTGCTACACCTCTTGATTGCTGGCGTGGACGCCATTTTCTGTCCCACAGGTAGCCTGCTGCGATAAAGAGTACAACGATAGCGATAGGAACTGCTATGCGTAATATATCATCAGTAAATACTTTATCTATGATGTGCCCCTTTGTTAGTTTTACTATATATTTATCGGCGGTGTTAAAACAAATAGGGAGTAGACATAGTGTCTACTCCCTATGAGGTTCTATTTTATTAGAATGGTGAGTCGTCGTCACCAGCAGCGATAGGTGCTGCGGGGGCTGATGATGCTGCGGGAGCACCTGAACCACCCTTTGCTCCACGAAGAGCTAGGTAGACCTTATCAGCCTTGAGTTCTTTACTCTCACGCTTTTCGCCTTCTTTGGTTTCCCAAGAACGGAAGGTGAGTGTTCCCTTAGCGAGAACAGGAGAACCCTTTTTGATTTGACCAGCAGCAGTTTCAGCAGCTGAACCAAAGAGAGTAACACGGAACCAAGCGGTCTCGCCGTCATCTTCCCATTGCTTTGTTTCCTTGTTGAACTTACGAGGAGTATCTGCTACGTTGAATGTAACGATAGCTAGACCTTCACCGCTGTAACGGAGTTCTGGGTCGCCTCCGACGAGTCCTTCTACTTCAAATGAATTGCTCATATTATTTTCCTTTTCTGATGTTATCTCTTCTGATTATTTATTTGAAACATTTTACTGCTTCTTATAATAGTATATCACAAGTTCTATATATTCATATCGGCTTTTTCTAAAAAATGGTATTTATTTCTATGTTTATTTCTTGCTTACTCAAACTACGAGGACCTACCGCATAATCTCTCGAATCATAAACTAACTTATTCAAACGAGAAACTATTCTCAGTTTCTCCCCCTCGTTAACATTCTTATGGAATTTAGCAAAATAATGACTTGATTCATTCCTATTTTCAGGAATAGCAAATGCCTTACCAGCATTACCGCCAATACGCTGAATAGCAATGTCAGGATTATCTAGCTTCTTAACAAAAACAAAAAGGTTATTACTATTGAGTTCTTTACGAGAAGGTTTATCACGAGGAGTATCTTGCTTATCCCAAATTTGAAAAACACATTTTACATCATATACTTCACCATTTAGAAGAAAACTGTTGTTAGGAAGGACTTCCTCATAAACTAAATGTAGATAGGGGTCAAGTCTATTCTGAATACTTTGTTTCTTGAATGAGATAGGAAGAACAAAAGCTACCCTATCCGCAAACTCAGAAGCCTTATTTATAAACTCTATCGCTAAACTATTCTGTTGACCAAAAGGCGGGTTACCTATGACAAGAATTTTCTCGGAAGTTTTCTTACTATGCTTGTAGGTGAGCCAGTCTTGTTTGATAATGTCAGAATGCTCAGGATGAATATCCATAGCAAGGCAACCTACTATTTGATTAGAGAAAGCACCCGAACCAGCAGAAGGTTCAATAATAGTAGTAAAGTCTTCTATACCTGTTTTATCTATACAGTATTTAGCAATAGGTATAGAAGTATAGAACTTATCTAGGGAATGTTTTTGTCCACCTGATTTAGTGGTTCCTTTAATTTTTCCCATAATAAAGATATCGGTACTACTTGATATCTAGAACTATTTTCTGTCCCACCATGAACTCGACTTCTCCTGCCACGTCCCATGCAGAGCGTTCGTGGTTGCGGGTTCCAGCACCATTATTACTACCAGCAAGTTCTTTAGGGCGACGACCTTGTAAATCTGCTGGGTAAGTATCCACAGGTTGTGAGCCGTTCTTTCCTGGACGAACAATAACAGCGTCAGGGTGTAAAGCAGCAAGAGCACCAACTACAATACCTGTCCAAATAATATATTTGGGAGAGTTCAAAGCAAGCTTACCTTGGTTATAAGCATTAGGGACTGTAACACCTTCAATACCTATTTTAGCATCAGGGAAAAGACTTATGACTTCTTCTTCAATAAGGCGAGACACTTCTACTGCCCAAGCAATAGGGGGTGTATCATCTGGTCTAACATATGTGGAAGATAGTAAACATTCCATACCGTTACGAACACTTACTCCTGTATATTTAGCACCAGGGTCTATACCTATTGTAATCATAAAATCCTTCTTTATATAAGTATATAGGAAAACCCCCACAAAAGTGGGGGTCAACCAAATATTTATTTATATTTATTAGGAACTTTGAATAACCTTACGCAGGTTCTCCTCGCCAGCACCAGCGTAGAAGTCAATAAAGTCAGTCAAAACACTCTCAGGGAGTTGCTGTGCTTTACTGTATTCCTTGCCGAAAGTCTTACGAAGAAGGTTAGCAACAAGTTTCAAATCAGCGTCAGGAATGTTAGCCTCTTCAATAAGCTCACGGAAGTAAGCAACAGTTTCATCTGAAGCCAATTCATTACGCTCGTCCTCTGGAAGAGAAGAGATATCTACTGGAGCAAAAATAGCAAGGTCAAAATCTTCCTCAACTACTTCTACGGGAGACTCAACAACTTCTTCGACAACTACGACCTCTTCTGGAAGAACTTCCTCAACTACAGGTTCAGGCTCAACAGCCACAGGAGCCTCTACAACGACCTCTTCTACCTTCTGAATGTCAGGCTTCGAAACAGGCTTCTTAGCCTCAGCAACAGGCTTCTCGTCCTTTACAGAAGCAACTACAACCTGCTCGCCATAAATACCAACAGGAAGACCGTGAGAGAAGTTAGTAGGAGCGTTAGAAGCATGAACCACAATCTGGAAACGCTCAAACACAGCATTACCAACCTCAGCAATCCAAGCCTTCACAAGAGCATTAGCATCCTCAGAAGTACCAACATTTACAGGCAGAGGGTAATAGTTCTCAACCGTATCGTAAATGATACCACGAATACGACCGTGAGAAGCTGAGGCACGGTCTGGACGGTAACCTTGACCATAAATCTTTTCCTGAACACGGTCAGCAATAGAGAGCAGAAGCCCAGTGAAATATGCTACACCTTCATCAAGAGAAGCATTATCTACACCAGCATCAGTAAGTTGCTTGCGAACGAAAGACTCAGCACCTTGACCAGCTGCGAAACGAGCGTGACCTAAGTTCTCACGACCGTCAGAGTTCCACCATTCCCAAGGCTTACCTTCGCCAGAGAAAGAAGTATGAACTGGAGGACGCTCCCCCGCACCACTATCATCAGAAGAGACAGTAGCGAAAACTTCAGAGGGAGCAACGCCCAAAGCGATAGCTGCACCAATAGCGGAAGCTTGAACTTCAGGAGAAGCGTTAGAAGCAATAAGAGCCTTCAGAGAAGCAAGAACAGTCTCGCTATTTACAGATACTCCGCCACCAGAGCCACTTACGGGGCGAGTGTCAGAACCAGTAGCCTTGTGACGACCATAGACAGGAGCAGTATCTTCACTGGGGTGAGTAACAGCCTCGTCAGAAACAACATCATTTGCAGCTGCAAGAATACGAATAGCATTCTTGTTTGCAGTAATCATATCACCCTTGGGGCGAACTTCTTCCATAGGTTGCTCACGGGGAATGAAAGACTTACGCTGAATCTCAATGCGGTAATTGACATCTTCACCGCTCTCCTTCGCACGAAGAACTTCAGTGTGAATAGGAGTGCCAACATTAGCCCATCCCTTGATAGGGTTCTTTAGGTTCTCTTCCATAAAAGAAACCTGAACACTACGGTCTTTGTTACCAAGAACGATATCAGTTACTTTGCCTCGTCCTTTGACAACGACAACCTCAGCACGAACACCATTAGCGTCGGCACCATCGTGGGAAATGAACTCTTGTGACATTTATTATTTCTCTTTCAATATGTTGTATTATTTATTATATCATACAAAACAAGTTTACGCAAACTCATTTTTAGAATGTTTTAGACCCGCAGGTCTTGAGGCTTAGTAATACGAGACTGTAGAACATTCTCATTTAGGCGAAGGTCACCATCAAAAACATGATATAGCCATAGCTTACGAAGAGACTCAAAGACTTCAAAAACTTCATCAGAAAGCTCAACTTCAACAACTTCATATGCTTTAGGCGAAAGGTGAACTGCTACGGCACGGTCAATGTGGGGTGTAGCAATAAGTGTCTTATCATCTGGGCTGATAAGAGTTGTGCGAGCAAACGCATTTAACTGAACAGCAACTGAAGAATGGATACCACTACGGGTAGTATTGTGAGTAATAATACCAGCAGTAATGTGAGTGTGAGAGCCCTCAACCTCAATAGCGATTGTAGGTTCTGCCTCAATAAGTTCAGCATCAACAATCTTGGAAGAAACAGGACCGTGAGTGAATACATAGTCACTATCAATTTTAGGAACTCGAATAACTAGTTCTTCCGCAGGGTCTGAAGAAACGAGCTTGACCTTCTTAGCACCACGGTGAGTAGTAATGCCCAAGTTTAGGAACAGTTGTTGTAGTGATTCGACAGCAGATAGTGAAGCCAGAGCAATACGGTAATCGTTGGGGAACAATACACGGTTCATAAATACTTCACGAACTCCCGCCAAGAAACCTTCAAGAGCGAGTAAGTCAGTAGCAAATACTGCGTCAGGAATATTAGGAGAATCAAGAAGCTCTAGAAGAGGAACCCCTTGACCTTCCTTGACACCTCGTGAAAGCACAGTAACAATATCTTCACGAGTAACCTTACCGTCAACGACCTTCATACCAAGAAGTTTGATTTCTTGAAGAGCAGTCTCAGTCAAAGTCTCAGGAAGAGTATAAACGCCCTTCTTATCATGACCTGTCGAAGCATTATTAATAATAGACCAAACAACACCAACCGCATATGGTGATACACGGTATGCCCATTCAGTATAAGGACGGTTAGGGTTGTGGTTCCAACCAGCAGCTAGGTGAGCAATATCGCCATAACGAACTTCGGATGCCTGAACCCAATCAATACCCTTATCACGAATAACAAGAATGGGGTGTTCTTTAGTTACGTAGAGAGTTTGTCCGTGTTCTGTACGAAGTTTGATGATGTCTTGGATGCCATTGTCTGCTGTCCAAGAAACTTTAGCAATGTGGAGGTGCTTGGTGGGTGTCCAAGCTACAATCTTATCACCTTCACGAATGTCTTTCGCTACCTTCTGAGTACCATCCGCCATTAATACTGGGGTGTTTAGTGTAGTACACTTATAGTCACCAGCTACTGTTGCGTTTTCGATTTCTGCTACAAAGTCAGTAGTTCCAGCATATTTGAGACCATCACGGGTTTCACCGAAACCTGTTAGTTCGACGTGTTTGAAGGTTGGGTTGAAGTCAGACAAAAATTTCTCTCCTTGAATTACGCACTTACGCTCGTCTTCTGTTAATGTGTTAGGGACTTTCCCTCCCAGAGCGAGTGCTTCCATAGCAGCGTGAACATTAGTTCCACGTTGTGCTGCCTGACTAAGGTCTACGGTATGTAGGCTCTTCAGGTAGCGTTCTGCTTGGATGGGTTCTGTACGGTATTTTTCTGGCCAGTTCTGACCTACACGTACAGCTTCTTTCGCAACCTTATTAGCAACCCATTGTTGTAGATAAGGCATATTGCGAACGTTGAGAACATTAGTAATCGAAGGGTAAAGGTGACCGTTATAGAGTGCTTCAGGAATTTCTTCTAAAGCATACTCGTGCTCGTCAATGGGTGAGCGATAAACACGACCAATAGCTCCACCCGCATCGATAGATAGGGCTGGGTCAGTTTCTGGTTTGTTATCGTTTGGCACGGTTTTTGTTACCTTTCAAAATGTTCTTATATATTTATCATACAGCAGAACAAAACTTTTGTCAAGTTTTGGTAACAGTTTTTATTATGTCAGTTGATTAGTCGTGAATTGGGCAATACTCGTCAGAAGGAGCGTGAATAACAGTTCCTATACGGAAACCTGGCTTCCCAGTACAACCTCGACGCCATTCTTCATTAAAAATACGGCGTTCATTTTTAGCAGTTTGTTTATCTACTTCAACAATAAGAGATTCTTCAGTGTCAAACTCTTTACGAATAGACATAATATATTCTGGAGGAATACTAACAGTGCTATTACGGTCGGTCTTGATAAGAACCTTATAATGACTCACTGAAATACTTCCAGAAATAGTTGTAGGTGTCATAGGAGCATTCTTATTAAAAACAGTTAGAATAACTTGCTGACCATAGAAGACACCTAAGTCAATCTTTTTACCATTATGCAAGGTAAAGGTTGTGGCAAGGTGACCCGCATATTTTTGGTAACCTAGGCGACGGGGATAGGATTTTCCGATGAGTTCAAGAACTTCTTCCTCAGAGGCTTGGAAGTTCATTGCTTCGCCTTGACCGAGAATTTTAGCTTCTCCACCTGAAGTATCAACTACTTTCCAAGTGAAATCATTTTTGTTACCTGATGAAAGAACTTTAGCTTCAAAATGTGTCGTCTTCCAAGTCCATGCTTTGATGAATGGACTATCTGTAAATACCCAGGGAACGGCTTCCATAATATATGACTTCTTTCTTACTTACTATAAAAACTAAAAATAAATGTGATAACTGCTACTATACCACCAAGAACTATTGTAACACCAATAATAGGGAGAGCAAGATTTACAATACCTACAACTACCCGTTTCGTGTGTTCTTCCCCTACTGGCATTTCATCTTCAGGAACTTGAGGTGACCATGCACGAACAGATTCAGTTGGAATAGGCTCAGGAAGAGGGCGAGGTGGCAAGTCTTTTTCTTTTTTAGGCTTAGGTAATTCAAACCCGTCAAACTGTAAGTCAGACATTACTTCTCTCCTTCCATAGATATTATTTCATATTTAAAATCACTATGTTCAGCAAAGCGTTCCAAAACTGTATAGTGTCCAAAATATATTGGTAGATTTACTCTATCGGATACCAAACATTTAATATTAGCATCAATATCAAAAAACTTCTCTAATACAGCCGCTTTATCATTGAATAGAATAAAGGAAGAATTTAGGTTGCCCTTAGAAGTAACCTCTACGAGGGTTTCTCGCTTCTTAGCAGAATAGTCTTTTACCATAAGCATATTTTCTAACATAGAAAGCAACTCCTCTGGTAGGGTATGTAAAACAATTTTTACACCAGCAGAATTAGAAACATAAAGAGCAGGTTGTCCAGTCTCTAAATCATAGAAAAGATTAGACGTAGAGTTAATAAGTTTATCTATATCATTACTTCTACTTTCGACAAAGAATTCATAATCTTCACGAGCAGCATGAGAATATGAAAGACTTGTATCTTTTCTGAATAGTTTACGCATTACTTAAAACTTTCTACCAAACTTGCAGGTAAAGGCAAAGTAAGAATGAGCTCTACTTCTTTTTCTGAAAGCCTTAGCGGAATAGCACGCTCAGGTAAGTCCATTACCGCAACGATTTGGTCAGAAGGGAAAATAGAACTCTCATTACGAGCCTGAGAAACACTAATCTCTGCTTGAATACGAGTCAAGATATCTCTTGCTTCAACAGCATCCAAAGGAGCATCAGTTAAATGATTAATAACTAATGAGTGTAAGGTTTCCAATTCTGGTAAGGTTACCCAGTAAATAGTAGTATTATCAGACATAACTATTTACCTAATTGGTTTATAACCTCGCCAGAGATTTGATTCTGGTTGATAACAAGTAGGTCACCAGCAGTACAAGCTCCTGAAACACACTCTACGAGATATTGATTCTTTAGGTAACCACCCTGAGCAAATTCAGCAGGAAGGACACCAGCAATATTATCTCCACCAACAGAAGCATTGCCATAGTTATCTACGATAATTTCTTCGACAGGTCCAGCAATAGTTTTCACTACTGCACCATTTGGTAATCCACTAAAACCTTCTTGGAGATTAGTTAGGAAACTATTTGATACTACATTACTTGTAGAAACATAGATAGTTGAATCTTGAGGAACTGTTCCTCCAACATATGTTCCTCGAGCAACAAAGAACTGACCACTACCAGGAGTGGAAGTACTGTAAGCAATAGTGGCTGCTAATCCAGCATAAATACCTACAACAAGTACCGCAGCTAGGATTAAGAAAATAACAATACTTTTTGCCCAGCCTCGAATCACTTCGCCCCAACCTATAGTTTCATATTCTACCATAGGAGTTAGAGTGCTTGGAGCACTCAATCGTGGGCTTTCTTCAGAATCTAAATCAACAATTTTAGAAGAAGAACGGAGTTTACCTTTATTAGCAGACATATTACGTTACCTCAAATCGTCTTCAGTAATACCAGAAAAGTCTGTGGGTAGTACTAGAGGAATTTCTTCTTCTACGACTACGCTCTCAACTACTTCTTCAACAACTGGTTGAGCAACAATAGTTTCTTCTACAACAGGAGCAACTTCTTCTACAATAGGAGTAACGCCACCCTGAGCAGCAGCAAGTTGAGCTTCTAAGGAAGCAACATAATCTTCTACCTGAATAGTCCAAGCATCAATCTCTACTTGTTTAGCTTCAAGCTCAAGAACTTTGTTACGGAGTTCTTCATTAGCAGCAAGCAATGTGGCTACTTCTTCATCGGTGGCATTCTCGGTAGCAATACCACCCTGATATTCATAAACCTCAATTTGGTTACGCAAGTTAGCAACGTCTACACGAGCACGGTCAAGTTCAGCACCAAGGTTATAGACATCCATGTCACGAGTGTGTAGAATAGCAGCGTAAGAGTCTAGAGTCTTGTCTACTTCTTCCTTATAAGCTTCAACTTCACGGAAGTGGTAACCTGGACGTGTTTGGGTGAAACGAACACCTTTAGATTCTGCGGGTGTAAGCACACCATCAGGTAGTTGCGTTTCTACGTTAATGCCCAATTGTTCTAATGAACCGCTGGTAATATTGTCAGTCATGTATGCTCATTTCTCCTTACTTGCATATAAAATATCGGCAGAGAAAAGCCTTTTTAGAGAAAAACCTATAAAACCCCTTAGTTTTCCCAAGTTTTATGATAATATAAAGAGTATATGTTTTTACTGGAAGGAAACAGTGAGTAAATCACAAGCAATAGCACCAAACCGCTATCCTGTATATATGAAATTTATTGTACAAGATATTCAGAAAGAAAAGTTCAATAACGCAATCTATAACCTTGTTGAAAAATATGGTATAGAGGACAGTTATAAAATCGTTTCTGTTTTACCTGATGAGGGTGGTATTGAAGAGAACCTTATTGTTATACGCATCGATGTTCCAAATAACAATAAAAAAGATGCGGAAACATTCCTACATTTTAGTAATGAAGTATTTGTAAAACTGGGACTGGACTTCTATCCTACATATATTGAAGCCCCAATAGTAAGGAAAAAATGAGTGAGACAATCTTCTTATCAACCATCGACTTCACATTAGAAGAAAAGAAAGTTTTAGACGAACTATCTGACGGACAATGGCACCCCGAATATAAGATTAAAAAAGAAGTAGGGAATAGTAAAGTTCTTCCTATCCTACAAGACCTCAACGATAGAGGACTTATTCTCGCAGGAGAAAACAATAGCTTCCGAATGAACGGTGACGTTCTTACCGCTTGGAGAACAATAACTGATTTCAAAGAAAAAGACACTCCACGTTATATGCCTCGTTTCTTCGGCGGAGTACTCGAAGATGATGGTTGGCCATTAGCAGAACTACGCACTTACGACCTTATCCACTTCAGAGTAAATGGTGACTACTCAAAAGAAGACATCAACGATATCATTGATAACACAGGAAACGTCGCACGAGGCGAAGACGGACTACACCGTGTATTTATTGAAGGACACGGTAAAGAAATCTACGAAACAATCAAACATTACAAATCTCCAGAAGGAGTAAATGTTTTCTCAGGCGTTCGCTTAGAAAAAGATATCAAACGCCGAGAACTAACAGACCTACCGCCAGCATATATGGCTGACCTTTGTCGCTACTATGGTAATTTTGCTAAAGTTCTCCTCCGTCCTAATATGACAAGCATTACTAAGCATTTACAAGACCCCGATGATATCCAACAACAAATTTATCTATGGGTTATTGACGCTGTTCAACGTTATGACCACACTACTAGTATTCCATTCGCAGCCTATCTTGGAAAAATGCTTTCCAAGTGGGTATTCAACCTAAACCGTCAAAGTTTTGGTCGTCACATTGCTGACACAGAACTCAAACACTCTCGTGTAGTAAATGAGTTCCGTAATGCTAATGGAAGAGAGCCCTCTGTTGAAGAGATAGCAAACATCCTAGAGGAAGATATTACTACAGTAAAAAGTGAGCGTTACTCTATCAATAGCGTAGCAAACCTTCGTGCTATTGGAACTATTGATAGTGAAGACTCCCCCGTTCATATTACTACAACAGAAGATATTACTGTAAGGTATGAAGAACGTATTGACCAGACACTACTTTCTGCCGCTATTACAGCAGCCGCTCTTGCTGGCAAAGACCCTAATATACTTGGTTGGCTTTCTGTCTATCATAATACTTGGGGTTCCCCGAAAGCCAAAAAACTACTACCGAATGCTGACCAGAAAACATTCAATTCTAAATCAGCACTCATTCTAAAAGACGCCCAAACACGACTAAAGAAACTCGGAGTATACTAATGACTGTAGATAACGGTTATGCCATCATAAACATAATGCTAGCCTCATTGGTAGTATTGTTTGGTTTAGGTATCTTTACTTATAAGATGGCTAGCGTTTGGGAAGAGCGAGACTATTTTGCTATGTTCAAAGACCGTTGGTTACACGGTATTGGTATCTCTATAGCATTAGCAATAGGTGTTCTTATTATTTCTGTTATAGAAGCAAAAGACCAACTATTATATTCTGACTACTCTATTAGTATCTTAGGTTCAGATATTAATCGTAGTGTGTTCATTATGATACCACTTATGATTACAGTATTTGTTATGGCTTTTAGTGCGTGGACGGACTTGTGGTCAGGGCACGCTCCATCAGAACTTGCTTGGGCTGGTATTTGGACTACTATGCCATTCATGCTCGTATATATGTTTACGGCTACTGAGAAACCACTAGTTTGGGTTCCAGTCCTCATATGGGGCTTTGTAGCGTTTATGTTGTACTTCAACCGTGGTTTAGGTGATGCTGATGTTCGCCTTCTTTGGCTTATCAACATTGCTACTGTATGGTGGGTCGGTTTGTATTGGTCTGCTCTTCTTTTCACAGTAGCAGCATTCTTACAAATCGTTGTTCACGCTATGGCTCAAAAGTTTGGCTGGGGTCGCTTAGTAAATATCGAGTATAAGCCTCGTGAAATCAGACGCCGAGAATTCTGGGCTAAATACTTCCGTAACATTGACCCTACTAAAGAAAGCCGTGACCGTAGACACGTTCCTTTCATTCCTGTAATGGCTATTGCTTGGATTGGTGGCTTGACCGTTCTTGTTGTATGGTTCCCAAGTGAACTTGTTATCAACAATATGTTTAGTATTTTCTAAGATACAAAGTTAAATAAAATAACCCCAAGTTTTTAGGCTTGGGGTTATTTTATTTGTTTATAAGGTTATTAGCAGGTCTGAGTAGAACTACCAGTAGCGGCACTACCTGCCTTCTTTATGCAGTCACCAGTTTGTTTTGCAGCACCTTCAATAGCGGGGAATAATAGGTTAGCAACGAGAATAGTTACACCAACGAAGAGAGCAATAATGATAATTGTTTGAACAATGTCACCACGCTCAGTCTGACGGTTAAGGAGTGAAGAAGTCTTGAGACGAGTCATTCCATTCACGTAGCCCATAGTAATCCCATCAACAGTGCTGTCAACGCTTGACTTTACCTTTGATACAATATTAGTCATTTTGATTTCCTTCTTGGGTTAGGAAGCAACATTTATTGCCTCTTATTTATATATATCGGCTATAACCAGTTATTTATTCCCATAAACTCTGATAATTTGCTGATAAAGTTTTATTCTGTGTCTTCCTCATCAAAGTCTTCTGACTCTTCGTCAGTTTCGTCTGATTCGATGTGAACTAGCCACTCTTCTTGGAAGCTTTGTAGCCAAGGAATCGCAATCTCAAGATATGCTGTAACTTGAGGACGACGCTCGACAGGAATAGTCTCAATAAGGTCTTCATTAGAAGGCATCTGAGTTAGGTTAGTAAGAGCAGAGTAGAGGTTATATACTGCTTCATAACGACGACGAACCTCCGCAGGGTCTTGCCCAGCGAAAGCGTCAACTTCTTCTTCCTCATCATCAAATGAGTAATCGCCTGAGTATTCACCATTACCAGTGTACTCACCATCAAAGTCATCATCGTCATCTTCTTCAGCGGCACGCTCTGCTTGACGCTCTTTATATTCAGCGATAAGTTCTTCAATAACTTCGCCAGCTTCGTCAGCAGGAACACCAGCCATACGCTCTTCGAGTTCTGGGATGAAGTCATCCATAGAAGCTTTTAGACCACGAGCGGTTGCGTCAGAAACGTATACTTGTGTGCCTTCTGGAGATACTGCCTCAATAGCGTTGATAACGTTTGCTTGGTTGAGGAGTTTGTAAGCGTAAGATTTGGAGTAGTTGAATTCTTCTTTGATATAGTTCTCGAAAGAGGAGTAGCCGAGTGCTACGTGTGCTTTACCTGCGTGAGCACGAGCAATAAGCAAGTAGAGCACGTTAGTAGTTGTGCGAATCTTGTTTGTAATCTCACGAGCTTCGGTTTCATTGAGTTCAGGAGAAGAGAGGTCTACAACTTGTGTATGTTCGTTACCTTCATCATCAAGGTGTACAACAGTCATAGCAGGGTTACCATCTTCGGTAAGACCATCTACTGCTGACACAATGTTAGGCATACTACTAACAGAAGCATCTTCAGGGTATGCTACTTCGAGTTCGAATTCATCGTTATCTGACATTTTTTCTCCAAAAAATTAGTTAATTATTTTATCGGCAGATAAGACATTTTTACTGCGGACAAAATATAACTAACAGGAGATAAACTTAACTAGCCTCTAAAGTAGAACCTTCACGAAGATTAGGTATTAAAGTAACAGTCTTATCCACAACATCAGCAGCTTCTTGCGTGTGATTGATAATAAGAATTTGATTAATAGGTAGGGCTCTAATCATTCCAAGCATTGCTTGACGACGGTCAGCGTCTTGAGCAGTCAAAACTTCATCTAACCAAAGAAGTTCAGGGTTACCACCAGTGATGAGGAACGCAATAGATAAACGAAGAGCCAAAGCAACTGCTGATTCCTCTCCCCCAGAAAGCCAAGTAACTGGACGAGTATTACCTTCACTATCTGTGACACTTGGAGTAAAGTTCTCATCTAGAATGATTTCAGTAAAAGCACCAGAAGTCATCTCACTAATAAGAGAAGTAGCATAGTCTGAAAGTTCAGGAGCAAGACGAGCAATACTATCTTTACGGAACTTATCTAATACTTCAGTAGTAGCAACAATCTGCTCGTGTTTAGCGTGAGCTTCTTGGCGTGCTTCATAGAGACCCTTTTGATTATCTCGCTCAGTCATCGCAGCAACATATGTTACATTATGAAGATTATATTCATTCTGAACTTCAGATAAGGTTACGTCAATACGCTCAAGAAGACTCTTAGCTTCAGTGTATTCTGCTTCCAGAGAGTCCATATCAGGAAGTTTCTCTTTACGAGCTTGGATACCATCTTCAAGGGCAGGGATAAGGTCACTAATATATTTGATAGCTAGTGTAAGAGTTTCGACCTTCTCAGCATATGTGAGGGCGGTCTTTGCTTCGCTATATTGTGAATATACTTCATCACGAGTTGAGGAAAGTGTTTTACCATCAGCAAGAATAGTCTCGAGTGTTTTAGGAGAAACTATATTCTTTTTCTCAGCAGCGAGTTCTACTGATAGTTCTTTTATTCTTTCAACGGAAACTTCCCATGAGGTATATGCTCTAATGGTCTCTCCAAGAGTATTCTTTTCAGAACGAAGAGAACTAATTTGAGAAGAAACAAACTCTTCATCTTTCACGATATCATCTATCTTCTTGATAATATCTTTGAGTTCTTTCTCATAATCCTTAGTATCGTGAGCTTCCCAAGCACGCAAACAGGTAGGGCATTCATCTGCTTCACCGTTGGCTTCTAACGCCCCCTCGATGCTACCCTTTCGGGTTGCTAAAGTCATACGTTCAACAATCAGGGTGTTCTTCTTCTCGTCAAAAACAGTAATTTTCTCATCAATATCTTCTAAAGTGGTAGAAGGCTTAGAAGGTTCTACAAGGGTGGACAGTTTGTCTATCTCTACTTGTAAGTTACTCAGGTTCTGTTCAGCAACCTTAGATTGAACATTCAAGTCAGCATATTCTTTACGCTTTGCTTCCAGGTCATTATCAAGAGCCTGATATTGCATTTGAAGTGATTCAAGTTTCTCAGAAGTCATGCCACCGTGACGAAGGTTAGCTTCTTCTAGTTCACGCTTCTTGTCATTCTGTTCCTCAATAAGAGCGTTGAGACGGTTGATTTCAGTATCAAGTTCGTGCTTCTGGTCTTTGGCTTCAAAGAAAGCACGCTCGAGGATATCAGACGCTTTCTTAGCTTCGTCACGCTTTTCTAGACCAGTCTTGATACGAGCATCAAGTTTCTCGTGGATATCTTCTTCTACAAGGAATAGTTCTTGAGCACGGTTATAGTCCTCTACTGAACCTTGTAGATTCCCCAAGAGTTTCTTAGAACCGCTTTCTTCTTCACGGGCAGACTTGAGGGCAGCATTAATTGTTTCGATACCTGCTAGGCGTTCGATGATACTTTTACGTTCTGCTGGTTTCGCAGATACGAGAAGGTCAAGTTCTTTTTGACGAACAACGAAAGCAGTTTTGAAACCTTCAGCGTCAATACCTAAACGCTTCTTGAGCCACTTCTCGGCATAGGATACACTACCAACGTTGATTTCTTTACCGTCAACATAAATCCACGCTTTTACAGTATTATTTTTTCCAGAGATTTCACGAAGAACTTCTACTGTTTGACCTAAATGAGTAAAAACGACAGAAACTGAACACTCTTCTTTTTCGCTACCTGTGCGGCGAAGAGAAGACACCGTTGCCCCTTCAGGACGAACACCATAAAGAGCAAACATTACAGCAATGAGGAACGAGGTTTTACCTGCACCATTAGAACCAAAGATACCTGTAATACCTTCGGTTAATGGTTCTAGGGTTGCTTCACGAATAGCACGGAAGTTTCTTACACGAATACTGTTAATGGTTATCATCGAGCACCTCCCCATCTAACGCACGCTTAAGGTATTCTTCAGCGTCTGCTACTACAATATCTTTATATTCTGTTGGAATAGTTGTTTCGTATTCTTTAATCCAAGTGGAGTATTGTTCTACGATGTTTGTCTTCTTAGTGAAAGAAAGTTTCTTCTCATCTGTAACCTCATGTTTAGTGACAAGGTTATTGGTAAACTCTAGCTGCCATTGTAAGGCGTGAGAAGATAGTTCGGCAAGTCGAGCACGGTCTAAGGCGTCTCGGGTCGCACGTGAGGCATTTACGACCTTCTGGCGTATGATTGGAGCGTCTTCAGTCTCTCGTGTACCATCTAAGTGCTGTTCAATAAGTTCCATAATGTCACCAGCAGACATATCAATACCGTCAATAAGTTTTAGGTCATACTGTGGACGCTGGTGAATGTTTTTAGGAACAAACTTTACACTACCATCTACTTCTACTTGAACCATCATCCAACCACGGTCACCAGGAGCATCAGAGAAACCACGACGAAGTGTAGAGCCAGAATACCAAGTGTTGAGGCTTTCTCCACCTACTGCGTAGCGACTGTGATAGTGCCCCAGAAGTTTAGCAGAGAATAAATCGGAAGTGATAAGGTCGATGGGAACAATCTGTTCACGAGGGCTATCAGCACAACGAAGAAGGTCTTGGTTTTTAGGGTCAAGAGCAGCACCGTGTGTAGTAAAGATGTTGATGTCAGCAGAAGATGCTTCTACTTGTGGAGCATTCTCAGCAGATAGACCGTGATGAGCTACGGAGTGAAGCATGAGTCCAGCATCTAGTTCATATTTCTGATATGGAGCGAAGAGTGAATAAATACCTCTGTCAGGGTCGTCAATAGCGGCGTTAGCGGCAAGTTCTGAACGGATGTCTGTAGCATCATGGTTTCCTGCGAGAATATAGACAGGAATTTTGTGTGTTGCTAGTTGACGTAAGTAATACTGAACTACACTAATGTCTTTGATGGTAGGGTGGGAATAGTGGAATAGGTCTCCTGCTATAACAACAGCGTTAATAGGCTCCTCGTTTGTAACGATTTGCTCAATAATTTGACGAAAAGCTTCATACCCATCTGCAACACGAATATTCGTGCCAGATGCGTCACTTTTGACTTTGGCACGATATCCGATGTGTGGGTCTGCGAAGAAAGCAATGTTGTAAGTCATATACTATTCAGTATAGCATACCTTTTACTTTTATACTAATCTATTACTAAACTTTTTATCGTAGAGTAAGAACCGCAGAAGGTTTAGAAGTAGGATATGTTTGGTTCACTGCAGGGAAGTGAGTGTTGAAAGCATATACTGTTGCTGTAACCTTGGTTGCGTTAGGGTTAGTAAGTGTAATTACTTGTTCTAGAGTATCTGTTTGATAGATGCTCTCAACGCCGTCTTCTATTACTGTTACTGTGTAGTAGTCAGCATAGTTTACAGAGTTCCAACCGAGTGTGTAAGTGTCTGCTGTTTGAGCGACCTTTGAGAACCCTGTGGGGGTATTAGGAAGGTATACTGTTACAGGGTTTGTAGCAACAGAAGTTCCTTGGTCGTTTACAGTCTTTACAGTAATTTCAGTAGCTTGTCCATAAGGAACAGTTACGTTGAAGTTAAGGGTTGGGATGCCGTGGTTAGGCATAACATCTACGGAGTTTGTAGCTCCACCGCTAGACTTGACTGTTACTACATAGCGTGTAGCAAATGGGTCATCTTTCCAAGAAACAGTTGTGCTAGCACCATCTTGGTTAGACCATACATAGTCTTTTGGAGCAACTGGAATACCTGAACCAGGAGTACATTCTGCTTCGATAAAGAGTGTGCTGTCTTCTGCAAGAGTAGCACAGTCAAGACCGATTGGGTCTGGCTTCTGACCTTGACCATCTGGTGGAGTAGGAGTAGGAACTGGAGCGGCACCCATACGGATGTCTACTACTGTTCCACGAGGAACACCACCAGAGTAGTCACGAAGGTAGTTACCATTGATGTAGTTTTGGAGTCCACCAGGAACTGTAGTCCAGTTAGAGGTTGGTGGGTTACCACGACGAGCGAAGATGATACCACCTTGTGCTGCGGAGTAGTTACTGATACCACCACGAGTTAACATGTTGTAAGAGTATACGTTACCGTCTGGGTCTGATACTGTTCCACCACCGTTGAATGGGTTAGTGTACCAGTTTGTGTAGCCTGCGTTAGAAGGAGTAGTGTATACGTTTGACTGTCCTTCACGGTAAAGGTCGATAGCACCAACAGTTACATCAGAAAGACCACGTTGAGGTGCTGGGTCAATTTCCATACGACGACGGAGAGAAGGTTGTGGTTGACGCCATTCACGAGCGATACCTGTGTAGCTTGGGATATCAGGGGAAGATACAAACTCTTTAGAACTTGTGCGACCGAGACCGTTAGCAGAGTAAGCAGTCACAACATAAGTATAATAAGAACCAGGCATTTGGTTGTTCATTACTACAGTTGTTCCAGAGCCTGTGTATTTAAGAGTATCTTGAGCAATATAGTATGCTCCATCACCCTGGTCAACGATACCACCAGTTTGGGTACGTGTTTGACGGAAGGAATATCCACCGAAAGCGTTGTATGAGTTATTCCAACCAACAGTAATGTTAGTGGTTTTAGGGTTAGAACGGCTAGAGTCGAATAGTCCAATAGGCATTGGTGTAGCATACTGGTCAGAATAACAACCTGCTTCACCAGAACCATCTACAACGAATGAAGTCCAGCAGTATGCTTTATCAGGAAGAGGCATATCTTGGTTCATTTGTTGGTATTGAGTAGAAGTTACACCAAGAATGGTAAATGGTGCTGGGTATTGTTTAGCAATAAGACCATCAACATTTTGTGCGATAGGACCATCACCAGCGTCGTTGTATGGTTGGATAATGTAACAAGTAATAGAACCCCATTGAGCGGAAGAGTCAACTAGTAAGTTAACTCCACCTGCGAAGGCAGCACCGTTGAGCATATCTCTATCGTTTTGTTCGGTAGGACATACAGTTGTTGCTGCGAGAGAAGAGATAGAGTAAAGACGGTAAGCGTCTGTGTTATCAGCACGAGATACTACACTAATGTAGTTATCAGTTGTTGTAGAACGAGTGCTGTCTACTGCTTGGAAAGAGTAAGAAGAAGCCTTTGGAGGAGAGATAAGCTTTTGTCCAGCAGAAGGAACTGAATCTCCACCAGAGCCGTTTTCACCTGTGTTGAAAGCAACTACCATATAGTCATAAACATCACCATAAGTTTTGTTTAGGTCATCGTAGCTGTCAGTTGTACCGTTATTGATAGTAGCAACAGTTTGAGCATTGAGCCAAGATTTTTCAGTAGAAAGCTTACGAAGAATCTTGTAACCTTCAGCACCGTTCATAGGTGTCCAAGTTACTTGGTTTGTGAAACCACGAGCAACAGTATAGGTTTGACCCTTGCTAGGGTTAAGAGTACCAGTTTCGGTATCGTTTTCTTGTTTAGCAGTTAGTGTCTTACGGTCAGTTTTGTTGAAGTTGACAATAATGGGTTGGTCAGGAGTTACAGTAAGACCAACAACATTAGAAGCGTCAGAGATACCAACGGCACAACCAGCGACAACAAAGTATTGGTATTTTTCTCCCCAAGTAACTGTGGTGTCAGAGTAAGTAGTTGTAGAGAAGTTATTGACAACTGCTACTACCATAGGGTTTGCTTTTTGCTTGTCATTCATACGGTATAGAGTATAAGTGTTAGAACCCTTTACTTGTGTCCAAGAGAGGTTAGCAACAGTAGTTTGTGGTGTTAGAGAACCTACGAGGGTAGGAGTAGCACAAGTTCCTGTAGGTGAAACTTCTCCACCATTATCAATGTTAGTAGCAGCATAACGAGGAGTCGCAGCAGAAGCAAGTTCAATCATACCCTTACGACCGTCAATTTTTAGAAGGAAACCGTAATCTACACGAGTAATGTCTTTAAGTTGTTCATTCACTACTTGTGTTTCCATAGTAGCGTTTGCTTTGTTGAAGTAAGAGAAGAGAGGACGGTCTTGTTGGTAGATAGAATATCCTTGAACTGCTACCTTAGTAGTCCCTACGTTACTACCATTTTCACGACGGTATTGAACAATCGCAGGAGCATCTTTGGGAAGTTCTGCTGTGTTTACGCCAGAAGGAACGCTTACTTGATAATTATCTGTAGGGTTCCAATAAAAATACGAGATTTCGTATGTTTTATTATCTTCTGCTGCGATAAAACTTACACGATAGTCATCAGCATAAGTGAATTCTGTAGCAGAAGAGAGGTCACGTGTCATTTCAGAGATAGTGTCTGCTGCTTGGTTTTGTGTCATAGAAGACGTAGAGAACTTAGAAGTGGAGTTTGACAGCATTACGACACTAACAGTGATGGCTGTAGTGACAAAGATGAAGAGACCGATGGCAACGAGTATTTCTACAAGAGTAAAACCTTGTTCGTTTCGGTGAGTGCTGTTACGTAATTTATTCCACATTTTATAGTCCTTACAATATAACTATCGGCTTTTTTGGGACTTTATTGTCATTTTCTCAGCATTTTTCCAGAAAAGTAGACTTTTATTTTACTTCAGGTGATAAAGTTATCGTGCTAGCACCATTTTTATCCTTAACAAGGACTGTCATAGTCTTAAAACCTGTAAATTCATAGGCAGTACGTTTAGCAATAATACCCATCCAAGTATTAGGAGCAATCTCAACCTCTAAGAATCCTTTATTACCTAATGGAGCACCCTTAATTGAACCTGTACCGTCAATGATACTACCGACAGTAGAGTCAGAGTTCGAAACTATCATACAACAACTACCAATAATTGCTTGGTTTATATCAGTAATAGGAATATCATACCCAGTTTCAGGTTTATCAGAAAGCTCTAATTGTCCTGGATTATAAGTAATAAGAGAATTTAGGAATGTTGCTATCTCAGCAGGAGTAGAAACATTTGCTGCTTGGTAGTTTTGGAAGGAACCTTCCCAAGTAAGACCATCAGTAGACGTTCCTGACCAAGTAGTATCTTTGCCAATACCAAGCTGGCTTACTAAGTCTGTATAAACTTTTTTAGATTCTTTAGAAGAATCTCCATTTAGAATAGTTGCAAAATCCTCAAAATCTAAAGTCCAAGTTGCTTGTTTATTAGATAAAGTCTTCATTTTAGCATTATCCCCAGCAACTGTTTTATAGGCATTTAGAGCATAGTCAACATCAGAGAAAGAACCTTCAGGAATAAAAAGAAGGAAGTTACCTGAAACAGTAGGATATAGTTTAGTAGAACTATCTATTACTTCAGCGTTAGTAGGCATATTAGCTAAAATAATTTTCTGGTATGCTGCTTCTGCCTCCGCTGGAGTATTATAAATAACAAAAGTTGTAGGGACTCCAACAGAGGAAGCATTTACATACTGCTTACCTTTTGACATAGAAGTAGCAACATACTGAGCACCCGAAGAAATATCAGAGAACTTCACAGAATCAAGAGACTGGTTAGGTGATGCGGTAAGTAAAGCATTCCACCAAGTATCTGTAGCGGGAGCTACCATAATAGAAGCAGGTTTTACACCATCAATAGTGAGCATAGCACTAATAGCATCTTGAGGAGCATAAGTTTTCTGATTGCTAACAATAGAAAGAGCAACTCCACCAGCAATAATGCCTGCAACAAGGGCACTAGAAGCAGTTATAGCAATAACTTTATTCTTCTTAGGAAGACCACCCCACCAAGTTTTTACTTTATTTGGTTGCTCTTCTTTATTTTTGGTATATAATGAACTCATACTATTTATTATCGGCTTTCTGTGGTGAAGAAATCTTCAGGATATGGAATCAAAGTTATAGTAGCTTTACCTGTTTTATCTTGAACAAGAATATCCATTTCGTTATATCCAGCGAAAGGATAAGAAGTATTTATATTACCACGCATAGATGCTTGCCAAGGACTTGATAAGATTTTAAGGTCATAGAACCCCTTACCTTTCGCAAGCTTCTCAATCATAGTAGTTTTGTTATCAGGACTAGTGAGACCACCTTGAGCATCAGACTCAGTAGCCATAGCCATACAACATCCCCATAGTAGAGATTGAGCACGAATAGTTCCACCAATAGAAACTTCACTACCACTTGGAATGTTTGGGTCAGCCGTAGGTGTCGGAACTGGAATTCCATTTTCGTCAATAGAAGTAAAGAACATCTTAGAAAGTTCAGTTGGTGTCTTCACCGCAGCACTATCGAAATTGCTAAAAGCTCCAGTCCAAACTAAACCGTCAGTAGAAGTTCCAGACCATACAGTATCTTTCGTGAAACCTAAACTTGTCAGAGTGTCAGTCATAAACTCTTTATCAAGTTGAGTAGAGTCTTTCATAAGAATGTTAGTATAGTCCTCGATAGATAAAGTCCAAGATGCTTTACCTTGTAGATTTATATCTTCCATTTTGTTAGTGGAATTTTTACTCTTAGTCTTTTCAAACTGAGTTAGAGCATAATCAATATCAGCATAAGCACCATTAGCGGCAAATAGAAGGACATTCTTATCAGTAATGCTTGGATATGTTGGCTTTACTATTTCCCAAGCGGCTTGTGCTTCAGCTTCTGTGTCATAGATAACAAAAGTACTGGGAGTGCCAATAGCATCAACCGCACCAAAACTTGTTCCTTTAGAAGTGGTAAAAGCAACATACTTAGCACCTTTACTGATAGTAGTAAAGTCTAAAGCATCTAAACTACGATTAGGAGTAAAGATAAGAAGGCTATGCCACCATTCTGGTGTAGCAGGAGCAATCGCTAAAGAACCTGGTTGTGTATTATCTACTGTTGTGATATCTTCTAAATAGCTTTGAGGAGTAACTTTGTTCTCCAAGGTTGTTTTGATATTGAACCCAAGAAGAATAATGAAAGCTACAATCAGAAACCCAGTAAGAACGCCAAAAATAGTTATCTTTTCTTTTTTAGGTAATACTTCCCAGCGGGATTTTAGACTGGGTGACTTGTTACTGCTCATATTCTTATTATCGGCTTTCACTATCCTACTCCCCCAGTGTTAGCAGTTTCAGGTGCCTCTTCATTTATAACTTGAGCTGTTCCTTCTTTAAGTATCAAAGAGAAATTATCAACAACAGTATTCCAATTGCTATCACTAATATCTGACTTATTTTTACAAGACATATCTATGACAACGAAAGGTAAAGCTTTAGAACCATTATCAGGATTAGTTATAGGAGTACTAAAAACTCTTACTGCTGTTCTGTGATTATCAAAATCTCCCTCATAATGTGGGGTGGAATAATCAGCATAAGCATACTGAACTTTATTTATAGAAGTATTCTTTATTGTAACTTTTTCTGTAGTAGCTAAAGTTTTTAGATAGGCTATAGAGTTATTCAAATCATTAGTATCATCTTTACTCTTGTCTTCAAAGAAGATACGACCTTCGGCTGAACAGTCTTGTTTCTCATTATATAGTTTTATATAGTAAGGAAATAGGCTATCTGAGCCTTCACCGTCAAAGTCTTTATTGCCCCAAGCAGTTAGAGACACTTTGGAAACATCCCATTGTGGAACATCACTTAGAGTGTGACTGTCAAAACCACCTTTTTGAGAGCACGCAGAAAGAACAGCTGCTAAACCTATAGCGGTTGCAGTGAGTAACCATTTCTTATACATATACTCTATCCTACCATATTCCTGTAGAAAACTACTGTGGAACTACATAACGGATAACAACAATACCTGACCCACCGTGTCCACCGTAACCGCCTGCGTGGTCCCAGCCACCTGAACCACCTGAACCAGTCCAAGCAGCACCTGATGAACCAGAAGGACCCATATAGCGTCCACCAATACCGTTCATAGAGGTAGTTCCACTGTAACCACTACCACCGCCAGCAGCATACCAAGAAGTAGAACCTGTAATGTCGTAAGAGCGTCCCGCACCACCATTACCTGGAGTGCTACCAGCACCGCCAGCTCCACCGCCACCACCAGATTGTCCACCGCTGGGGTTACCACCGTTAGAACCGAAGCCAGTTCCAGAATAAGAGTTAGCACCGTCAGAAGTTGCGGAAGGTTGAGTTGCTGCATAACCACCATAGTAACCGTAGTAGTTTTGTCCACCACCACCAGAACCACCAGCAGCACCAACATAGGTAGGTCCGCCTGTTTCAGAAGAAGCACCCATACCTCCACCAAAAGCGGTAAGAGTTCTAGAACCATTACTCATTACAGTATTTTGTCCAGAGAAGCCAGTAGCCACATCATCATTGACACCACCAATACCTACGCCAATACCGTAGTTAGAGGCAGTAACATTATAGTTGTTGATGTAGATAAGACCACCAGCACCACCACCGCCACCAGTTCCAGCACCACCAGCTCCACCGCCACCAACCATAAGAAGGTCTACGTTTCCACCAGTAGTTCCAAGAGTAGCCATATTAAAGTTTCCACCACCATAGAAGGTGTGAGTACGATATGTTGTGCTTCCAGAAGTGTAAGTATTCACGATACCACCAACTGCTTGAGGAGCACGAGCTTTCAAAGTTACTGTAAAGGCTGGAGACTTAGCACTTTCAGGTGTAGTGTAAGTGGCACCATTTAGTGTAGCAATACAAGCAACAGTATATTCGTAAGTTACAGAATCGCCAACGTTTCCAGTTGTTGTAGACTCGAATGAGTTAGAAGTAGTTGTTCCAACCTTGACACCGTTACGGTAGAAAGCATATTGTGGAGTAGCACCATAGTGAAGATTAGCACATTGACCTGTAGAAGTTACGTTGATACGGTGTGCAGTATCCGCATAAGGAGTACTCTCAGCAATTGGGTAGCGAATAACTACAGTTCCTGAACCACCGTTACCAGCAGATTGTACGTTTCCAGAACCGTTACCGTTGTGACCACCGCCACCACCACCTCCGCCGAGACCGTTGGTACCATCAACAGCAGATTTAGAAAGGTCAGTAGTTCCACCGTGTCCGCCACCACCAGCACCACCATTACCGCCAGAACCGTTACCTGAACGGGTTCCACCGCCACCGCCACCACCGAAGTAAGTTGCTGAACCTGTAATGTTAGTGTAGTGTCCTTGACCACCAGTTCCTTCAAAGTAGCCAGCAGTGTAACCATTACCTGCTAGACCAGCACCACCACCGCCACCACCAGTGTTAGCTCCAGCGTTACCGCCAGGAGTGTTAGCCCAAGCGTTGGATGCTCCACCGCCACCGTTAGCACCAGAGTTGATAGCAGAACCACCACCATAAGTAGTTCCTACGGCTCCACCACCGCCACCACCGATACCACCGTTACCACCAGTACCGAGTGAGTAGGCAGCACCACCACCTCCACCACCGAAGTAGTATGGACTAATATCAGCATAACGGATACCTGCTCCACCATTAGCTTGTGCTGGAGAGTTAGCACCAGCACCACCAGCACCACCACCTCCACCAGAGTAGTATTGTCCTCCACCGTTACCACCGTTGAAGCCTTGTCCAGCAATACCAGTTCCACCAGCACGAGTTCCACCGTCAGAGTAACCTGAAGCACCACCACCAGAACCACCAGCACCTGGAGTACCATAGTTAGGGGTGTAACCGTAATATGATGAAGCACCATAACCACCACCAGTAGCAGTTACTGTTCCGAAGGTTGAGTTTCCACCTTGTTTAGCACTGATAGTGTATTGGTGAGCAGAAGGTTGTCCGTTAGTTCCAGCAGCAGGAGAACCAGCACCACCAGCACCCACGGTAAAGTTGATAGCACCTGTTGCTGAGATATTATATGCTGGAGTGTAGATGACACCACCAGCACCACCGCCACCACCCATGTCCATACCGCCACCGCCACCACCAGCGACAACAAGAACCTTAGCTTTGTTACCAGTAGTTCCAAGGTTTGTTACGTTGAATGTATTAGCACCTGTATTATAGAAAGTATGAGTACGGTAAGTAATATTACCTACAACAGAATCTGTTACGGTTCCACCAGTTGCTTGAAGAGGAATGTAAGGAGCATATTCTGTCTTAGTTGTTTGCCAGTCAGAAACTACAGTAGAATTAGGTACTGTTCGTGTTAGGCGGTAACTTGGTGTTCCAACGGCACAGGAGACCGCTGACCAGTCTATCGTGCTAGGGTTAGTTGATACTACACCGAGGGTGTTATTGCTCGTTAGAGTAAGTCCTGAAGGTGCTGGAATAACACTCTCAAAGGTTAGTGGGTTGCTTGCGAGAGAAGTGTCAGTATTAGCAAGTGCCTGAACTGTTATAGAAGCATTATTAGCATAAGGAACGGTTAGGGCGTAGGTTGTTCCAGTTGTAGTGTAACTTGTTGTGGCTGGGTTTGTCCCTGTAACTACCATAGTAATTTTATAACTAGTAGCAGCAGGAGAAGCATCCCAAGCAATATTATTAGTTGTTCCACTTGTAGAAGTTTTACGCAAGTTTAGAGGTGCTTCAGGTGCTCCTAATGCTACAGGAGAAGAAGGAGTTGAAGTTGCTACAGTATCATTAGCGGTACCAATATTAGCATTGATTGCTTGAACTGTTATGGTTCCACCAGGGTTATCCGTAGGCACAGTAATTGTTGCAGCTGTATCGGTAACAGTATATGTACTTTCCATTCCTGCTGACATCATAGTAATCAAATAACTTGTAGTATCAATAGTTGAGTTCCAAGCAATATCATAAACTTTATCTGTGCTATTTACAATATGTACATTTTGCGGAATACCAGGCATATTATGAGAAGTAGATATGGAAGGAACCGAAGTTGCAATAATGTTTTTAGCAGTTACAGAAATAGTACTTGTATCACCATCTACAAGAGGAACTACTCCACTAACGACGTTAGCAGCATACTCGTAAGTTGTAGTATCTGTGCTGTTAGTAACACTCATAGTATAACCTGTAGCGTAAGGTACAGCATTCCAGTTTATTTGAGCATTAGTTCCATCCATAGAAGCTAAATAGAGGTATGAAGGTGGAGAAGGAATACCTGAACCGAATTTACAACCATAAAGGGAAGTAAAGTCTGGGTCACTTTCATAGATAGTTTGACATTGAGCTGAAGTACCATCAGGAATTACATTATCAGGTTTTTCAGGTAGAGCAGGGTCAGAAGTTTGAGTAGTGTCTCCTACTGTTCCTGTAGAACCAGCAGCATATCCACCAGCATAGTAACGAGGTGAAGCACCACCCCAATAATCTGGCCAAGTCTCTGGTGCGTTCTGGAAGTCAGAACCACAAGGACGAGAACACGCACCAGTTACGAATAAGCCGTCTGTTCCTGGATTGTCAGAATAACGTGTTTGACCGCTACGAGTAAGGGTAGTCATAATAGCAATACTACCTGTCGCAGGGGCTGAGAACATATTACCTGTTCCTGATTGATAAGTGCCGTTGTTTGACCAATCGAATACTGAAACTCCACCCATATCAACTACTGCTTTGGTAGTATCACCCATTCCACGAAGAGTGTAAGTTTCTGCCCCAACAGCACGACGGAATTGAGGATGAGGAGCACGAGATTGACGCCAAATATTTACGTGATAAGGAACATCGGGAGGAGATACATAAGTCGTGGTAGAAGCAAGACGAGCCTCACCGTTAAGAGCCGCAGCAGTTACAGAATAGTTATATACAGAACCAGGCATTTGATTACCGAATGCCCAAGATTGTTGTGAACCAGCAGCATTATAAGGAGCAGTATATAATAAGGTGTCATCACCTTGGTCAACAATACCACCAGTTTGTGTACGGTCTTGGTTTATACTGTAGTCAGCATATGCATTATAAGACTTGTTCCAAATAACGTTGATATTTGTCTTAGCGGTATAGAGGTTATCAAAAAGAGAAATTGGAGCGTGGTTACTTGCGGTAGAACCATAGCCTCCACCGAAACACATTTCATTAGAGTTACCATTAATGGAAGCCCAACAATGTGCGTCACCAGGAAGCGGGTGTGAATAGTCAGCATAACGGTGCATAGTTCCTGTTATACTGGTAATACCAAATTTTCCTGGTTTCTGTTTAGCGATAATGTCATCACTTACTTGACCTGTACCAGCATCATTGTAACCTAAAATCTTATAGCAAGTCCAAGTTCCCCACTCAATAGTATTATCATCTTTACTATTTCCTGTGAAGTCTAGGGAAGCAGTTCTTCCAGCGTTAGCACAATCACTCGCTGCTGCAGCGGTAGTTACACGATATACTTGGTAGCCTGTAGTATTAGAAGCACGAGAAGTAACGTTGATAACGTTGTTAGTTGTAGTAGACAAGATTGAAGTATCAGGTTTTGCTACTTCAAATATTGATTTTGCGGGTGGGCTGATAAGATTAGCAGCAGCTGAAGTTACTGAGTTTCCACCAGAACCAACAGAACCAACATTATATGCTACAACTGTATAGTCATAAACATCACCATAATTACGACCATAGTCTTGATAGGTAGTTGTCGCTGAACCTAGACGAGCAATCTGAGTACCATTACGGTAAAGGTAATATCCTAATGCTCCATTCATTTTAGTCCAAGTAACTTGGTTTGTTAAACCTCGAGCAACAGTATAGGTTTGACCCTTACTAGCATTAGTAGTTCCAGTTTCTGAAGTATTAGCTTGAATTTCTGTGAGGTTCTTCTTAGTATTTATGTTAACAATAGTTGGTTGGTCAGGAGTTACAGTTCGAGTAACCATATCAGAAGGAAGAGAAGTTCCAATATCACAACCACTTACGATATAGTATTGGTAGCGTTCTCCCCATTCTACAGTATCATCAGTATAACTATAAGAAGAAGTAGCGTTGCTGGTAACGTTGATAACTTCTACTACCATAGGGTTAGCTTTTTGCTTATCATTTTTGCGGTAGATAGTGTAAGTATTGACGTGAGTTCCATCAGCTGGAGCAGTCCAGTTAATGATAGTTTCACGAGTTCTAGGTGCTAAGTAAGCGTGAGCGATATCATCAGCAAATATAGGAGCAATACATCCAGCTGCTAAATTTAAATTACAATCTGTGTCACCTTCAGCACAGGTTGCTGCACCCGCACCAGCATCTGAGAAGCGAGGAGTAGCAGCAGAAGCAAGTTCAATAGGTGCTGTGCGGTCTTCAACTTTGAGAGCAAAACCAAAATCAACACGAGCAATATTTAGGGCTTTGAACTCACCTGCTTGTTGAGGGTCTGCTTCAGCTAACATAGGAGTAACCATTGTTGCGTTAGCGTCGTCATAGTAGATGAATAAAGTTCGGTTTTGTTGGAGAGCACTATAACCTGGAGCAATAACTCTAGTTACCCCTAATCCTGCCGCTCCTTTTTCTTTACGGTATTGCATAATAGCAGGATAACTAGGCATATCAGCACTCGAAGTACCATTAGGTAATGAAGGTTCAGCAGCGTTATCGTCAGGGTCTGTATAGAAATATGATACCTCATAAGAGGTTCCGTCTTCGGCAGTCTCTAAAGTAATCTTGTAGTCTTCCGCAACAATAATTTTAGACGCCGCTGAAATATCTCGTGTCATCATTGAGATGGCATCGGCTGCTTGGTTTTGAGTGGTAGCAGCATCTGTAAAGTTAACAGTAGTTTGAGATAAGGTAATAGTTGTAGCGGTTACAGAACCTGCGAGCACAATAAAGAGACCGATGGCAACAATTACTTCGATAAGGGTAAAACCTTTTTCATTATTGCTCTTACGGAAAAATCTGTTCAAAAAATTCTTCATAATACAACCTACAACTGTATTATCGGAGAGCGTACAGGAAGCACATATTTTTATAGTATAATGTTTTTATGAACTTTTAGTCCATTTTATAAGGGTTTTAGCCTTTATAAAGCTCTTCATATTCTATTGTATACCATAGGCGTCGAACACTCTCACCAGAACCGCTCAAGTTGGCAGAAAGCTCATCCCACCAAATCTGAGTTCCACCACCAATATTGATAGTATCGCAAGCAAGAGAACCATAGAAATAAAGCTTCATACCTTGTTGGACAGAAGTAGAATCTGTTCCGTCAGTACAGCGAAGAACAGACCCAGCAATATAAGCAGATACACGAGTTGGAGTATCTATAGTTCCTTGATTGAATTTGGCATCTTGTCCACCTTGAGAATAAATACGCAGAGCAAGAGGAGATTTACCATAATTAACTTTTACACCAGCATTTACTGTAACGTCACCCTTGATATAAACTACGGCGGGGGTATCTTCAGTAGCGGATGTCGGGGTAGTGGTGTCTTGGTCAAAAATAAGGGAGTTATAACAGCCACCAACAAGCACACCATCGTTTTCGCTAGACTTCCAAACGGGGTATGTTTGTAGAGGACATGCTGTCTCAACTGTAGTAGCAATTGTTGTCAAGTCAGTACGATAGTTTTTAGTAACAACGTCATAGTATTGTTTCTCAGCATTGCTACACCCAGCACAACGGTTAGTAAGGGGGTTTAGCTCATCCGCCGCACTCCAGTTTAGGAGGTTAATTCTTCTACTGCTATTACCAATATTAGCATCACCGAAGAAGAATTTTGCGTTGTTAGGGTCTGAGGACATATTTACTATACCGTTAGAACCAATTTGTCCTTGACGAGTATCCTTTGTAGCATCAGTATCAACATCAGAAATATAAGATTTAAGGTTAGCACCAGGGTTCACAGTAAAAGCAGACGAACCTAACAGTCCCCATTGAGAAACAGCATCAGGGTCTGGATAGTAAGTAATTTGAGTACTATCTGGTTTTTTTGCTGCTTTCATATTAGCGTATGATGCAACTTTCACACGGAAGTGGCGAGCGTATGGGTCAGAAGGTGTATTTTGAAAACCCCAAGCGTGAATATAGTATTGGGCAACAGCGGAAGAATCGGAGACACGTTCAGTATACCAAACCCATTTTTGTCCACCATTACCAGAAGAATAAGCAGAAGATACTTCTCCTTTTACAACATTAGAATAGGTTGGCAACTTGGCTTGGAAATCGCTAAGAAGTTTTGTACCACCTTGGCTATTAGCTACCATAAGAGCATCACTAATAGCAGTTTCTGCAGCAAGACCATTATTTGTATAAGACTGAACAAAAAGTGTCTTTTGTAGGTTAGCTAAACCAAAAGCAGTTACCGTTGAGACAAGAGAGAATGTAACAATAAGTAGAATGAGTGCGAAAATAATAGCAGAACCGCTTTCCTCACTACGAGTACGGTATGCTTTGATTTTATCAGCTATTTTAAGTATCATAATTATAGTCCGTATACACAACTAGGGATGGGTTCAGAAACAACGTCAGCGGGAGCAACAACTCCAGGAGGAATACATTCAGACATACTTGGAGTTCTTACGAAAGAAGCAACAACTTTCTCATCATTATTATCTCCCCACCATACAGTAACAGTAACACGACGAGGAACATAACCATTGACAGGTAATGAAGGATTAGGAGAAGTTAAGCTATCAAAAGTTCCCATTTGTACCTGTTCAACTTCAGTCATCACAAGATAAGTTTCAGGAGAAGTACCTTCTTGAACGGCACCGTTATTATCAACATATTTGATACCTGAAAGTTTGTAGTTCTGGCAATAAACTAATCCAGGATACCCTGTAGGAAGGATTAGGTTAGAAGTAGGAATTGTTTCACCTGTTGACGCACGCCCTGCAGCAGTATTGCATTCATTAGGTTTGAGGTAAATAATACCTGAAGGCATTTCACCGTTTGTGTAAGATAAGCCGACCATATCATAAGGTGCCTGTTTAGCAATAGAGATAACTTGTTGAGCAAATTGAGATGCTTGGTTTTTCTTACCTGCTACTGAAGCAGTGTTAAAACCAGAGGTTAGGGCAAGAGCAGATGCGGTCATAATGAGCACCATCATAGAAGCCGCTACTACGACCTCAACTAGTGAAAGACCTGTCTCGTCTTTACGCTTAAATATTTTTTTCAACACTAAAAATCTCCTACTGTATTATTATCGGTAAAAGGAATACAAAAACTCCTGTGCAAAGGCTGGTATTGCCGATAAACAGAAAGTAGGTTAGCAGACCGCTGATGAGAGTGCCTACCCATAGTAAGGAAAGTTGTGATTGAAGATATTGATGCCGCTTGGCTTGAATACTCTAAACACCCGACCCCAGCACTCAAAGATAAACTAGCGAAACATTATGCTGGTCTTGCTTACAAGATATCTGCAGGGTTTGCTCATAAAAAACCTAACGTTTTAGATTTCGATGATATCCTCCAAGAAGCACGTTTAGGGCTACTTGACGCCATCGATAAATTCGACCCTGAAAGAGGATACCAATTCTCTACTTATGCCCAACAGCGTATTCGTGGTGCAGTTATTGATGGTATCAATGTTATGGACTGGACACCCCGTAAAACTAAAAAAGAAATCCGTATGATATTAGCAGCTGTTGAAGAACACGGCGAGAAAAACATTGTAGCAATTGCTAAAACTACAGGTTTCAGTGAAGTAGAAGTTCGCACCATTATGGGCTCTATGGCTAAAACGTATATCATCCCTATGGATTATGAAGGTATCACGCAACACTCCCCCAGTATTGATATGGAAGAGGAAGAAGTTGCTCAAACTATTTCACAAGTTATGGATACTCAACTAACACTTTTAGAGCAAGAGTTCGTAAAACTATATTTCTTCTGGGGCTATCATGGTAATGAAATTGGTAAGATGCTGAACCTCAATAAAAAAGAACTCAAAGACATCAAGAACTCTGCTTATGTAAAACTTCGTAAAGGTCTTATTACTTCTGGTCTTAGTCTAGATAGTTTCACTAAAGAAGCAAACGAATAATCTTATTCACGGTTTAGGTTGAAGAACTTAGAAAGATATTCTTCCTTTACGCCAAGCCATTCTTCTGAATCTACTGCGGAGATAGTTTGCTTGCCTGTGTTAAGGTCAGCAAGTTGAAGCATAGCCTCTACTACTGCTGAAGAAATCTCCTGAGCGGAGTCATACTCTGAACCAATAGTAGTAAGTGCTTCCTGAATAGACTGGAAGACAATCTGTGCTTCCATCATTGACGCCATAGCTTCACGCTTTTCAAGAGACATATTCTCTTCTTCATCGTATTCATTCTCGACCGCAAGTTCCGCAAACTTACTAATGTTAGCAAATGCTTCCTCTATAAAACGGATAGCAATCTTATTGTCCGCAAAAGCAATACGAATAATATCTAATTGCCAGCCTTCTTTCATGATGGAATTCGCTAAAGCATACCCGATGAAACCAATATATGAAACATTGATAAGAGTACTCATAGGAACATCTTTAGGAAGTCCAAGAAGTAGTTGTTGGAAAAGTTTCGTTTCTCCCTTAGCAAGATTGCTAGAGAAAGCTTCTAATTCCCAGTGCGTATCTGCTTCTACCGCAATCACATCTGAAAAAACATTCAAGAAGAACGAAACAGGAGCGTTACCATTTACTTCACTAATGCGAGCAATACGAATGGTACAAGCAACTAGAGCCGCAATAACACTCTCACCGAAGGAATAGTTACGGTCTTCTGGTTGGACATCAATAAATTCGGCAACACTATCGATAGTAGTCCAGTCAGTATCAAATACTCCGCCAAAATCTAGAAGGTCAGTAATTGCCTTCATGCTTTCAGGCATGCTATCTTTCCGAATAGCAGAAGCCATGTATGAGGCTAGTGCTTCAGGGTTAGACTTATCTTTGAGGAACTTCTCATCATTAGCGGCAAGAATTTCGAGACCTGTGGAGAGGTCTGCTCCTAAGTTACCCATAATCTCATTGAACTCATCATAAGTTTTGTGATAAGCAGAAACATCAGATGCTTCCATCTTCTTAGGGATAATGTTACGCACATTAATCTTGAATAAGAGCTGGTCAGTAAGCGTAACCAAAGCATCAAAAATAATCTCGTCATCAGCAGGGTCAAGATTATTTTGTAGAACATTCTCTTCATAAATGTTTAGAGGTTCGATATATGAACGAAGAGTCTCTAATACATCTGTATTACCAGCAGCTAGTTCTGAAAGCATAATGAATAGGTCTTTACGAACCTTCTTCAAAGCATCCAATTCGGCAGCATCCATATAGTCTTCACTATTTACGATAGATGAAGTAGAACGGTAAGAAGTAAAAAGATTGAACTTGGTAGCAATAGAACGGAACTCATCACTTTCCAGCTCGGGTAGAGCAAGAAGAACTTCGAGGTCATTATTGCTTAGTGCTTTCTTCCTAGAATGAACACGAGTTCCAGCAGGGAAGACAGCAATATAAACTTCCCCAGCTAAGTGGAGGGGAAAAAGAGTCATAAGGTATTGAGAGTCCATATCGAAAGCATAGTCTTTCTCTGAACCGTCAGCGAGTTCTGCACCAAATACTACTGTAATGGTACGGAGGTTGCGACCATTCTTTTTAGGAACAATCAAGTTTTTTATAGTAAAGATAGGAACGTTCTCATCCTGAACGAGTTCAAATAGTTCTTCGTCAGGGGTGGACAAATATACGGCAAAGACTGGTGACTGTGTGGAAGCTGAATCCCCATCTACTGCGAGAGCAGTCAAACGGGTTTCTTTAATTTCCAGTTTAGTATGCTTCAAGTCTTACACCTTTCTAAAACAGTATCTTTACTAGTTACTATTCTATCATATTAGCACAGAATAGGGGCGGTGTCAAATAGGTTTAGAAAGGAAGGTTGAAACGTTTAGCGTTATCGTCGGAACCTTCAGTAAGTTTAAACCCAGAACCGCTACCAAATACTGAACCACCAAGGTTAGGTGCTTCTTCTGTAACAGTTTCATCTTCTTCAGGAAGCACGGCGACAGGTGCCTCTGTAACAACTTCTTCTATTACTTCGGGTGTTTCTATGATAGTAGCAGTTTCTTCCTCTACAACCTCAAATGAGGGCTGTTTGAAGCCTTTCTTAGCTGGAGTAGAGAGTGACAAGCCTGCTCCACCTTCGCCAGCAGAACTTGTTTGGAATAAGTCTTTCTTGTTACTAGCAGAAGAGAAAACTGTTGCTTTCTTAGCGGCTTTGGCAGCTTCTTTAGCGGTTTTCTTTTCTAGCTCTGCTGCTTTTTTCTCAGCAGCTTGTTCAGGTGATGCTTTGAAGATACCCATGAACATCCATAGGGCACCAAGAAGGAAGATACCGCCTACACCATAGGCTACATATGTAACTATTTGATTCATTATTATTCTTCTTTCACGTCTCTAGGGTCAACAACACCTTGTTTAGCTAACGCAATCTCTTCGGGAGTTCTGCGTAACAAGTTATATATCGTCAAAGCAATAGCAACCATAAGGGTTCCGCCGACGCCATAAGGAATATAAGCACCCACAAGCATAAAGAAAATAATAAGGATAACGATAGCAACTATTAGTTTCTTTACTCGTTGAGCAGCTGAATTACGTGCCTTAAAACCAAATACTTCCCAGTTCCCTATTTTGGTAGTTTTCATGATGCCAACTAGAATACCAAAAAGAATAAAACCAGCAGGTAACCCCACTAACGCTTGCACCCATTGATACCAGTCTGCCTTGACTAGAGAAATAGAAGAAATGCTAGCAAGAATAACAGTAAGGATAATACCCAAGATTAGATTACTTTTACGTTTAGCAGGAGATAAGCCTTCAACCCAAGAGACGAAACGGTCGTAAAAATAACCGAAACCTTCTACAGGTGATTGTTCTTTACTGGACTTAGCCACAAAAACTCCTTATAAACTATTACAAATAATATCGGCATTCAACCCTATTTTTATTTTATATGTGATAAACTTGTTATATGTCTTATAATGCCACAGTTACGGTAGAACCTACCAAGAGTATCACAGTTACAGGTGACCTTGAGCTGTTGCAACAACTCGCTTCTGAATGCGGACTTGTAGAACAGGCTTCTCCTGCTGGCACGCTTCTTATAGCTTTCACCCAAGATAATGCTAACAAACTACGCACGATACTTACAGGTAATAACATTACTATGTCAGGTATTGATAAAAAACTTCTTCGTTACCTTGCCGACGACGGTGACGATGCTCTTTTCTGGAACGGTGATATTCACGAATTAGCTAACCACAAGAAGGAGAAATCTCGTAAGACTTTCTTAGATTTAGTTCACTATTTCCCTTACCGCTACATCGACCGTTCGAATCCACAAAATGTAAAACACCTTCTAGTGAATGAAGATGCTACGGTTATTGGAGAATTGGTTGCTATTAGCACAATTCCATCAGGTCGCAGTTCTATGGTTCGAGTAACTTTACAAGATAGTCTAGGTCAAAAGATTACTGGTACTTTCTTCAATCAGCCCTGGTTACCTAAAACTTATCACGTTGGTGACCAGATTATTATGACAGGTAAATATACTGAATATCATAAAGCAGGGTCAAATAAGTTTTACCCTCAAATCAATAATCCTAAAATAGATAAAATCAACACTAACCGTGGCGAAATACGAATGGTTCCAGTCTATTATCAAAAAGGTGGGCTAAAAACTTGGCAGGTTATGAATGATAACCGTTCTATTTTTTCCCGCATTCCTTATATTGCTGACCCTGTTCCCGCTGAACTTATTTCTAAGAGAGAACTTATCAGTCGTGAAGAGTCTTACAGACTCATACATTTTCCTAATACTCCTGAAGATATTGAGAAAGCCAAAGAACGTATTGCTTATGACGAATTGCTTCAACTACAAGTATATTTTGAGCAAAGAAAACAAACCTATTCCCACCAGCGTGGAGCAGCCAAAACTGATTCTACCTTAAGTGATAAAATGATAAGCATTCTTCCTTATAAACTTACTGGGGCACAAGACCGTGCTATCCAGAAAATTGTAGAAGATATGGCTAGTGAAAAGCCTATGCATCGCATCCTACAAGGTGATGTGTCTTCTGGTAAATCTACTGTGGCAGCCAGTGCTCTTCTCGTAGCAGTGGGCTCAGGGTTCCAAGCGGCACTTATTGCCCCTACCGAAATTCTCGCCACCCAACTTTATGACCGTATAAAAGAAGATGTTGCTATGGTAGACCCTAAAATCAAGGTTGAGTTTCTTGGTGGAAAAACTAAAAATAAACCTGAACTTTATAAAGCACTCAAATATGGTGATATAGATATTCTTATTGGTACTCACGCTATCCTACAAGATAAAGTAGTATTTTATGATTTAGGTTTAGTAGTTATTGACGAGCAGCACAAGTTCGGCACTAAACAACGCTCACGCTTGCGAGAAGTAGCAGAAGGTGCTATCACCCCAGATATGCTTATTATGTCTGCTACGCCCATTCCACGCTCTTTAGCGAGTGTTATCTATGGCGACCTAGACATAAGTATTCTGGATGAACTGCCAGCAGGTCGTATTCCTATTGAAACAGTTTGGCTAACAGAACCTAGCGAAGCGTGGGATAAGGTCAAAGAGGAAGTAGCCGCAGGACACCAAGCATATGTTGTAACTTCACTTGTGGAAGATAGTGAAAGCATCGATGCTAAATCTGCGGAAGAAACCTATCTTGACTTGTGCCGTAAAATGCCTAATATCCATATAGGACTTATGCACGGTAGATTGACCGCTGCTGAAAAAGCCGAAACTATGGAAGCCTTCACACGAGGAGATATTCAGGTTCTTGTGGCAACTACTGTTATTGAAGTAGGCGTTAACGTTCCTAATGCTACAGTTATGGTTATTCTAAATGCTGAACGATTCGGTATGGCAGGGCTTCACCAAATTCGTGGGCGTGTAGGTCGTTCTTCTTTACCTTCTACTTGTTTCTTAGTTGGAGAGCCTAACTCTCCCGAGGGGGAAGACCGCCTAAATGCTTTAGTTGCTTCAAATGATGGTTTCTATATTGCTGAGAAAGATATGGAAATTCGTGGTGAAGGAACTTTGTTTGGTATTAGACAATCAGGTGATAGTGATTTGAAACTCGCTAACCTTCACGACCACTTATATCTATTAGAATATGCGAAGGAAGATGTCCATCAAGCTATGCTTTCGGAAGCCTTTGTGAATGAAACGAACCTATTTTTTGAAGAGCGTAGTATAGACTCATAAGTTTTGCTTGATAATGCCGATAAACTTATATAGTTATAGGGTAAAAGTACCTTATAGTAGGCAAAAAGGGATTCAGAATGTATTTAATTTACGAAAACGAGTTTAACAAGAACGTTCATGACGAACAAGATAAACTTATTCGCTGGATTAACGAGGCTGCTCGTCTGAACCCTAAAGCACCTCTAAATGTTATTCTATCAGCCGCTAAAGCATATGTTGATGGCAAGAACTATGCTGTTACAACTCTTGATGGACGTTTTATGGGTTCTAACGAGACTATCGTAGAACCTGAAGTTATCGAAGAGGGAATTCTCGAAGAAGAAGTTATTGAAGAGGAAGTAGTTGCTGTTGAGGAAATCGTAGAAGAACCTACGGAAGAAGAAATAGCAGAAGTTGAAGAAGCCATTACTGAAATGGAAGAAGAACTTCACCCAGTAGAAACTCACGCTGTATCACAAGAAGAGTCTGCGGAAAAAACTCCTGAAGAGGAAGAATTTATTAGTGACGAAGAAAATATCGAATCTACTATTACTTTAGATGAATATGTAGAAAGTAATCAACTTACTGCTGCCCAAGAAAATGCTATTATTGCTAAGGCAGCCGAAGTTGTTGCGGAAGACGCCAGCCTTCGTAGTGAAGAACTTGCTGAAGACTATCTAGAAGAAATGTCCGAAGAAGAGGAACGTATGCTCCTAAGCGTGGGAGAGAAGAAAGCATCTATCAATGATGCTATTGATTTCTCGAAGCGTAAAAAATCTCGTGGTTCTGCCCTCGCAGCACTTGCTGAAGAAAATGATGGCGATGACGCTATCGAAGCAGTAATCGAGGAACGCCAAGACCGTAAGAAGCGTAAGCCCACAACATATAACACAGGTGATGAGAAACAATCTCGTATTCGTGACAACCTTGTTGCTATTTATACTAACATAGACGATTTAGCAGACTTGTAAAAATCTTATAAAATATACCCTCATATATTTAGTTATATGAGGGTATATTTTTAGGTATCAGAGCCTCATCCCCGATAGATATATTGTATAAGTTATAAGAGAGAGAGAGAAAAAAAACTACAATGGCTGAAATAAACAGAAATGATGACTTCGCTTCATTACCAGAAATAACTAAACCAGAAGGTGCCCCTGTTACTGGTAAAACATATGTAGTAAATATTGCTCCTCAAACAAAACTTTACCGTATCACAGATACGTCTATTCAAGTTCTTGGTTTTATGAGCCTATTAGTGTGGTTCTTACTTCTTCTTACCCTTTTAGGTATTTCTCTATCAGTTCTCAATAATCTTAACAGTGTGAACACAATGAAGTCACAGCTTCAGACCGCTCCTAGCGATAGTTCTATAATAATAGAATAGATTAGCCTACGGCTACATAACCTAATGTTGCACAGGTAATATCGCTATAGTTTTTAGCAGTCATATCATAACTGAGAAAAATATCTCCGCTCACATCACCCTGAATACAATACTTTGCTTTAGAATCAACTGTCTTGCTATATAGAACTAAGGTATCTCCCTTAGATTCTACCTTATAACCATCAAAGATTGTTTTGGTAAGTTTTACCGCACCATCGATATTACCTGTTGTTTGGTTAGTAGTTATAATAGCAGTAGAAGAAAGGTCACTTCGAAGAGCTGTTTTCAGACCCTCTTTTTGTATCTCCAAATAAATAGGAATAGCAATAGCAGAGAGAACACCAATAATGAGTATCACGACGAGGAGTTCAACAAGGGTAAAGCCTTGTTCTTTATTTCTATTTCTGTAAGCTAGCATATTTATAATATCGGTTAGTTATCGTGTTTAGCGTCACGCTCTTGTAAAACTTGCGGACGGCGGTTGACCTTACCAGGAACAATAAGACCATCACCACCGACAATATTACGAACACGGTCGAAGGCAGCATCACCCATCCAATGTTTGAGACTATCAGCATTAGAGAAATGACCTCGAGCATCTACCGCAAACTTCTTATTAGTGGTAAGAATAAGAATAAGGTCGTTAGTGTAAATATGGTTGATAAGTTCGAACCAAACACTATGACGTTTAGTTTCATCACTATAGTATGCTTGCCCTACATCGTCGATAAAGAATACTTTATGCATAGGGCTCGTAAGTTGAACAAACATTTCATCACGCTTGAAACCACCAGAAGCAATACGACCTAATACTGACGCTTCAGTATTGTGAACAATCTCAGCAGGGTTATATAAGCCTTCTTTGATAAGAGCATTCAGGTAAGCATATGCTGTATAAGTTTTACCAATACCAATATCACCAGCAAGAACTAAAGAGGTACGGTGGTCGCCTTGTCCCTTTTTTACTCGCTCAATTTTGTTTAGGATAAGGGGGTTTTCTGTAGTGGCACTACCAAACCGCTCCCCTACTTGCTTCTTCCAGGACTTCATATAGTTAGTGATACGCTCTTCACGCTTGCGAGCAGCATCTGCTTGGTCACGTTTCATTTCTGCAATAAGAGCTTCTTGATATGCTTCTTGGGATACTTCTTTCTTTACACGCTCACCAAAGTTAGGCATAGTTGGTTTACGCCTTTTAGCCATAGCGTCAAGAATTGCTTGGCGTTCTTCGTGGGATACGTTATCAGTCATATTATTTCCAGTATATCATATAAACTCTAATACGAGATAGCATTAGGTATAAAAACTATCGGAATAGTTTAGGAGTTTTCAGAAGGCATAGAGATAAATTTCTTACCTTCCATACCTTTCTTACCAAGGTCACGAAGATACTGATTAGTAGAACGAATGTTTCTCATTTTCTTTTCAGTAGTCTTAATATACGACCCTAAATCTGTGATAGCCATTTCAGCAAGTTGTTGTTTAGCACCCTGATGTAAGTGTTTGGCTGTTGCAGCTCTATCCTTCTGTATCTCTAATTCAATAGAGGCATATTTGAGGGCATCTTCGAGAGCATATATTTCACCAAACCCACTATTAGCTTCAATTTCTTTCAAAGTACGATAAGTATCTGCTTGCCATACGGCACGTGCTTGAGCAACCTCAATAGCTCTATCTATCTCTTGCGTAGAAGCACCTACAGTAAGAAGTTCTTCCTTCTGGTCATAAAGTTCTTCCATACCATCATCAGTAGCATTATAATCAATATGTGCTTTCATAGTAAGACGATACATTCTACGAAGTTCATAAGCATAAGCATCAATAGCTGCTTGGTCTTTACTCTCGAGGAGTTCATCGAATTCTTTATCCATTATGGCACAACGAGACTCATTAGCTTCTACCCGTTCACGAGCATGCGAAGAACACCTTTTACCTGGTTTTTCGTAACAGATAATAAACTCCTAACAGACTTATAACTCTATACTATCATGTATCGGGTTAAGAAGCAAGTTTAAGTTTTTTATTGTGAGGCATTTTGCTATAACATTCGGAGCAGAAGGAATAATAGACAGGGCATTCATCGCCACAACCCACGCATTCACTACCGTGCTGGTTATTGAGCACATCAAGAATTTTCTCAATGATACGCTCTCCCACAAGTTCTTCAAAATGTTCTAACTCTACATATAGCAGCCCTTCAGTATCAGGGAATATCACACTCAACATTTTGAGTTCAGAAGTTATACGAGCAAGACTTTCGAGTTCCTCAAGAGGGGTTTCTTCCATCTTGTTATAGTCAATATATGTCTTCGTAAATTCAGTAATGATATTAGTATCTTTATCTGCTTGTAGCCAACGACCAACCATTTGGATAGTGGGAAGTTTAGGGTCAAAAATACCATCTACTACAGACCATAAGTCACGAGCGGAACATAACCATTTATTAGTAGGCTTGCTCTTCTCAGCAAACTCGTTGCGAGAAGTTATTGCTTCCTTATCGGGTGCCGTCAAGTCCCAAGGGTATAGAGGTGTCTTAAGAGTTTTAGAAAGAATATCTAAACGGGCTTTCTGTTCACGCATAACACTACCCTCAAAGAGTTCATTATGTTCGCTATCTGTTAGTTTGATATTCCATTGTTCTAACGCAAGTTGAATAATGTCAGGTTCTTCAATATGTAAGTCACCGAAACGAGGAGCAGTTTGTGCTTTAGTTACGACCAGGTTAGTTCCAATGGTGCCACCTGCTGCGAGAGTTGCTGCCTCTACAAGTGACTTATCAATATCGTTCCAGTCAAAACGAATAGTATATACATTACCTTGTTCGCTTAGTCCGAAGCGTCCAGCACGTCCAGCAATTTGTGCTGCTTCCCACAAGTGTAGGTCACGTTTCTCATCACCGTCAAACTTTTCAGTTTCAGCAAAGATAACATTATCTACAGGTAGGTTGATACCGTGCCCGATAACATCGGTTGCTACGATAATGTCTGTGTTCCCGTCAATGAAGTCGTTGATTTGTTGTTCTCGGGCAACAAGGGGAAGGGCACCATATAGCACTCCAACTTTCTTCCCAGATTTTTGGATAAGCATTTGGGCTGTCTTATATACTGCTTTACGAGAGAAGCAAACTACTACACTCTTCTCGGGGATTTGACTAATGTTGATGTCACCTCTGAAAACGATAGGTGTTTTACGAGTAAAGTAATTTATGTTGATATCATAAACATCATCTACTAGTTGGGTAATAGTTTCTACGGCTTCACTTGCAGTAAGAATGTGTAGGCTCTTATAATCTCCACCAGCAAGTAGTTTAGTCCATTTGTGCCCTCGAGCAGGCTCCACAATCCAGTGAGCCTCGTCAAGAACTAAAGCGTCACCAGTATCTGGAGTCATTTCTACGGTAGTAGCAAGTAGAGGAGCGAAAGGGTTAATGCTTTCTTCGCCTGTGATGAAACCAACATTTTCTCTACCGAAACGAGAAACCATTTTTTGATAAACCTCAAATGCTAGCATACGCAAAGGAGCAGCATATACATATGTTCCTTCAGGGTATGCTAAGTATTCTTCATAAAGAGCATTTAGAGCATTATATGTTTTACCTGAGTTTGTAGGTCCAACATAGAAGTTAGCAAAGTATGGGTTCTTCGAGCGGTGAGGAGGTTTTACACTCACATTATCGTAAACATTCTGAATAATGTTTTTCTTAACCATTTCGAACTGTTCTTGCTCATCATAAGAAGTAGTATCTGCTGTAAAGAATTCCTCACGAGAAGTAAGCTCTAAAATAGTAGCATAAGCGTAGAGTGGAATTTCTTGCTTATAACGGTTGATAAAAGTATCAGTAGGTTCGATAGCAAGTTTTTTGATAACTTTACGGAACTTGTCAGGAGTAATACCCATAAGTTCTGCTGCTTTCGCACTGGAGTATAATTTCTCTTTAGGTCGTGCTTCATACTCTTCACGAATACGAAGACGGTCATCATCCTTCTGAGTATTACGGGTAAGGAAGCGGTCACGACGCTTCTCGTAATGAGTATCAGCAACGATATCTAAAACTTTATCTTTAGTGAGCGGGTAAATGTTTTCGATACGAAGAACTTTCTTATAACGGTTTACCAACTGTTCGGGAATTCCGAACAGTTCAGCAAGGTCATTACCATGTAAGTGGGTTTCAGAAACACTATTGTTACGAAGTTTATGTAAGTCTGTTGCTTGTTTCTTAGTAGGACGGTTCATTATTTGTAGAACGTCATTCATAGACCAGAATACGTGGTGGCTTTTACGAATTTTACGCACATTGTTAGCGTTCAAGAATGACGGAATCTTTTTAGCGTTAATACGGAAGGTTTCTGCTACTTCTTCTGTTGAGAGGTAGTCCTCCATAGGTTCTTCAACTATCTCGTGTTCTATTTCCCATTTACGTTTGAGTTCGTACAGGTTAGATAGTTTTTCCTCAGATAGAGAGGAGATATATGCTTTGACTTCTTCAGGTTTGAAACCTGAGTGTCCTTGACTGTTAGTAGAGATTTCTAATCCAGCAGCATAGAGGAATATTATCATATCATCTTCGAGCACTCTCAAATATTTTGACAGTTTTTGTGTAGAAATACGACGTTCACTCAATGTGGGGTTCCGTTCTAATCGGCTTCGATATTTTTAGTATAGCATATTAAGTTATAAAGGTCTAGCATATTTAACTATCGGTTGTTTTTTCCATTTTTATGTTATAGTAGATATATGAGTACAGATATTTATAAAAATTTTAGTAAGTGGATGCCTCGAGTTTCACTTGCCGCATTAGGTGTTATTGTGTTAGCAGGATGCGTTCCTGTTGATACAAATGCTCCCGCTAAGGGTCAAGTAGTCTTTGAGATTACACCAGTTGAGGGTGGAGAATTTGCTAATATCACAGATAATGGTGTTATCGTAGAAGATAGTACAAGTGTATTGGTTCAGACAGGCGGGTCAGGTTCTTGTCCCCCAGTAATTGATAAGGTTGTTTCTGATGGTAAGACTACTTCTTTCTATCTAAAGGAGTATGAACAAAAGCCTTGTACTATGGATTACCGTCCATACCCACAACGAGTAAAAGCCTCTGGTAGTGATACTTTTAATTTTGATGGTCAAAAGTTTGAACTTTGTATGACTAAAGAAAGCTGTACACCACTGCTAGCTAAAGATGGTGTCCTACCTACCGTATAACTATCTTTAATTGACTAATGCCCCCAACGAATAAATCAGCTGGGGGCATTAGTATGTTTACTTTACTTTTTGGTTTTAGACTTTGCTTTTGCTTTACGACCTTGAAGCTCAATATAGTCGCTCATACGAGTGGAAGGAAAAACTCGACCAAGAACAATGTTATTGAGTTGGGGTTCTTTATCCTCTACAACGTTCTTGTAAGATGTTTCAAATTTAGAAGCAGGAATAAGAGTAAACTCTTTAGTTCCAGCAGGACGCACGAGGTATGCTTTTTCTGTTAGAGAGAAAGACTTACCTGCTTGTTCAAAGTGGAGTTGCTCACGAGAATTGAAGATTTTAAGGTCAGGTTTTTCTTTCTTCTCTTTAGTTGTAGAAGCCACAGGAGCCTCTGTAACGACTTCTTCAACCTCAACGGGTGTTTCTACCTCTTCACCATATTCAACCTCATCAAGGGGCTTCTCTGCCTGCTCAACCTTATATGCTGGAGCGTCAGAGTATGCCTCGTTAATCCAATCATTTACTTGAGCAATATTGGTAAGAGATAAAGGCATTGCTACGAAAGTTTCGTTGCTTCCTTCAGCCTTGTATGCGGCTTCACCAAAGAAACGGGAAACATTTGCTTTGTTAGCTTGTGAAAGAGCAAGAGCATCTTCATAGTATTTCTTTTCTTCAGCAATTTCTGCTTCGGAACCGTTGTGTTCTTCAATCTTCTTACGACTCATAGCGAGTCCTTCTGGAGTAGAAGTATATACTAAACGACGAACCATAAGGTTGAACTTAGCAGTTTGGTATTCTTTAAGCTTTTCAGGGTCTGTAGTGTTCGCATATTCTGGGTTTGAGCGTAGAGCAGCGAATTCTTCTTTGGCTTTGATGAATGCTGGACGAGAGTCTGCGGCACAACGACCATGTGGTAATGCTTGACACATAATGATAACCTTTACTGTAGAGTATTTATAATAAATATCTAACGGAATAGGTTATAGTAACTATTCCGCTGGAGGACGACCCTCTTCAGCAGGAACATTATCAATGTTTTGAGATGGTATTAAAGCATCTTGTGCGGCAGCTTTAATACCGTCAGTTACTTTAGCAGAGTTTTCTTTGGATAAATTTCCATATTTTATAGTGACTTTTGTCTCAGAATTATTTTCAGATGAGGTTTGAAGACTATATTCAGTTATAACATTATCATTATTAATTTTAAAGGTTAATTTGACTGTATCGCCAGTAGTTTCATCCTGTGAGATAAAAGTGTATACTCCCTGAGTATTATTTTTTGCGTCCAAAGTCACGTCGCTAGGAGGGGCAGAAACGATTGCAGAAGCTATAGACAACATAGGGAAATCTATTAGATTGATAGTAGAGAACATACCTTGTGCTCCTACCACACCTATTTTTTTGTCTATATTTGGGTCATATATATATTCTATAGTTCCCTCTGGAGAAACTATAGTCTCAATAACTCCCTCTTGCTTCGCTTTCAAAAGTGATTTTTCATATATGGATGCAAAACTAACTAAAGTTGCTTTGCCCTCTGCAGCGGGAACGGAGACAGTTGGAGTGTTGTTGGTTGTATCATTAGCAGAATTAGAAGAGCCAGTTGCACAACCCGTTAGGAGAAGGGCAGATAAAACTATTGTAGCACTTACTCCATATAGATACTTTTTATTAGACATTTTTTCCTTATCATCTATTATAGATAGTATCGGCATTATCATCTATTTTATAATGTGAAGGCTCCCCAAAAATAAAATTGGGGAGCCTTCACATTATAAAATACTTTTGATTACTTTATAGTTTCGAAACTGGTTTGATACCCAGCGATTTTCCAACCGCCTTGTCCATCAGAAATCATACGTAAGTCCCAGCTGCCAATACCCGTTATTTTATCTTTATTCATAGTCTTTTTAGAGGCTTCACTTAAACGATAATCAATTTGAGAACGTCCAGCAACAGTAATAGTTTTGCGTCCATCATTAAGGGTGCTACCTGCTACTGTTAGAATATCAATTTTACTGCTAGAAATACGAGGTTTCCCGTCACGAGCAAAAGTAACACCTGCTGGTGCCGTATAGATAATAGTGCTTTGGGATGGGTCAGTCATGATAGATACGTAATCTCCTGTAAAATACTTTTCACCATCTGCTTGCAGAGTAGAGGCAAAGGTATCAGGGGTATCAATGCTTGCATTATCTATCATCTCAGTAACTACAAAACTTGCTGCAGCCTTAGAAGCAGCAGCGGCATCAGCTTCAGTAAAACCATTAGCTGAAAGACTTGCTGTATCTACGATAGTTTGAGAGGATTGAGGGAATGCAAAAATAGCATCATTTGGATTTACAGAAATATGAGAATATGTTCCTAGAGCATCTGTAACAGTTTCTCCTTCTACTTGTGAGATAGAAGTCCCGCCAGTAGCTGCAGTACTGGAATTTGCACTTCCTGTTGGAGCACAACCTGCTGCTCCGAAAGCAACAGCGGCAACTGTAAAGCCAGCAACTACTAAACGAGTTTTCTTTCCTATTCTTTGCATGGTAGAAGACATAAGATGTTTCCAAGCATGGAAAGTACCACCAGATGGGAGATTTTCTGTTTTTGCTTTTTTGAGTTTCTTGAGAATCATATTCTTGTCACGAGCAGGAAGGGTAGGGTCTACCTCTGTCATAAAACGCTCTTTTTCAAGGTAAGAATTATATTCTGCTTCAGATGGAGCAGGAAGCTTTTTGCCTTCTTTATTAAGAGAACGGAATACATCTTTAACCTCTTCTGAAGCTATTCCAGTTTTTACTGAAGTAGATTGTACCGCTGCCTGGGTGCCGTGATGGTGAATAGCACAACGCTTACCACCGAGAGATTTTGATTGACACATAATGTGTCTCCTTTCCTAAAGCCTATACTTTATAACTAACGAAAGGAAAAATAAAAAGACATAAAAAGAATGAACTTTTATGTCTTTTTATTTTTATTTGATTTCATTGACCGAGCGAACTACCGTAACTGGGTTAGAGATTATATTTCCACAGTATTTTGTTTCATGCTGCCATTGTTCAGTTGTTCCCCCACCAGAGATATCAGTAACTGGGACTAAGAACTCACCATGTACTCTGAAAGAACGGAACATATTCCAGCTCTTAGAAAGACCTGTTTGCATATCCTTAGCAGATGCCCAATTGAAGTTTACAAAACCTCTAGAATAATTAGCGTTAGCAACACCATTTATTAGCTGAGGCTGCCAAGCAGTTTGCGGATTGCTGTTCTGAGCTGTTACAGTATCACCACTTCGAGCGTTTAAGAAAGTAGCAGCCTTATTTTCAGAATCTCGTAGTCCAAAGTATTGTTTAGAAGAATTTACGTTAGTAGATGTCTTAAAAGGACTACTTCCATCTAAGACACCAGAGGCAGCATCTGTTACTTCTTCCCACGTGGAAGCACCGTCTGCTGGTTTTGACTTAGATGAGCCGCCAGTTTCAACCCGAATAGTAGGATATGCTACGGGCAAGTTTTCTCCATTACGCATAACTTGTAGAGGAGAAGAGGTTCCACCAATTGTCAGAGCACCAGCAGGGTCACATTGGAAATTCTCACAAGCACTAACCGCAAAATTTTCATTATCTGGTAAGGCAGCCCAGCCAGCATTTCCACGCCCAGTTTGGATATATCCTACTCTACAAGAATAAACGTTATAAGTATTATATTGTTGATACAAAAATGGCTGGTCACATCCTGATACTACATCTTTATCGTGGTTAGCAGTCCAAATTGGGTATCCATCGATATAACAGCGAGTAGCGTAAACATTAGCATGCAATCTATAATAGCCATAGCCACCATCTTCTGGATAAGCTAACGTATATTTTTCGGGCTGAGAGAAGTACTCTGTCTGGCAGCCCAAGTGGTTCCCAATAGTTACACCATAATTATTGGGGTTGTTAATATCTGCTACTTGTCCAGCTTTGATACCATATTTTTCACCAATTAAAGAACCACCTGATAGGATAGCATTTTTATTCGAATCCTGGTAGAACTGGCTATCATAGTATAGGTAGCATACAACAGAATACAAACGCTGGACTACTGGTTTTACGGGGTATACGCATTTAATATTTGGGATAATATCAACTTTCTGATAAGCTTGTACAGTCTGGTCACCCCAAGCACTGAAGGTAAAAGTATATAAGCGATTTATCATTGATTGTTGTGCTGTCCAAGGAGTAATGCTACTCGTATTTACAACAGCAGGACGAATATTCACTCCCACATTTATATAGTTATAAGCTTCACCTTTAACCATTGAGACAGTCCACCATTCACCTGTATTAAAGGTATAGTCCCAGCCTATTCTATATCTAGTCCAGCTAACTCCAGAGCCAGAAGCATTTTGTAGGTCTCTTCTATTGAAATTTTGAAATTTTTTATAAATGTTTTCTTCATATTGCACATATACTGCGGAGACGTCACCGTGTGCAGGACAACTAAAGTCATAAGTACTACCATCTTGTTTTGTTATAGTGCCATTACAAGTAGCCGTAGAATCAACTGGATAAACAGGGCTACCATTGTATGTTAAACAAGGAGATTTTGGTACTGGTGGGGTTATATTTGTGGGGGCACAGCCTGTGCCACACCCACCAGAATTAGAAGGAATAGGTTCAGCGGGTTTAGTAGCTGAGTAATCTTCTATAACATCTATTCTATCCTCTGGCGGGGCAGCATGTGCTGGAGCACTTGATAAAGACAAGTCTATAAATTGTATAAAAGTAATAACCATCACAAGGCTAATTAGCATACCGAAAATTTTTTTCATATTTTATTCTTAAACTATGTAATGTTTAAGTGGTATTCCTTCCTGAGATGAGACTAAGCTGATAATCGTTATACTTTATTATTATCGGCAGAGAAAGGAAACTAATACTTTTTTATTTCTATCTAAGAAGTATTATACTGGCGGACGTCCTACTTCTACAAAATCGCTGGGAACTGGGACAGAACAACGAGGCGGCATTTGGGGAATATCATTGATTAAGGTTGAGCCTTCTGGACAAGAAGTAGGGTCTCCATAAAAAGCTGCTGGGGCAGAGACAGCAGCAGGAGCAGGTGCTGCTTCCACAGGAGCTGATGATACTACAGGAGCCGCTGGTGCTACTACTGGTGCTGAAGCAGGGACAGGAGTAGCGGCGGGTGCCTCAACTACGGGAGCAGAAATTTTTTCAATCTTTTTTGTCTCAGGAGTTGACTTTTCCGTCTTGACTGTGCTATACTGGATAGTAGAGGGAGAAGAGGAATCTTGAACTCCCGCAAACGCTACAGCAGCACCACTGACGGTGACTACAGAGGCTAACACAATAGCCGTAACAAACACACTTTTCATTGCTTTTTTCCTTATTTTCAGAGACTAATTTTGGTTAGTCTGAACATGCAAAGTATAGCACATTTTTAGTACGGAAACAAGTACTTTTCAAAGAAAAAATGCGTTTATTTTCTACATAAGGCTACTTCCCTTTATTTACCTCGAAAAGTTTTTTAAAAAACTTTTACTTTTTTCTCAAAAAGAGCGGTTTTTACCCCTTTTATAGAGTTATCCACAAAATGTGTAATATCCTTGCACAGGTAGTTTTTAATGTGTGGATAACCATTTTTATTATCTTCAGTGCTCTTTATAACAGCGAGTTTTTCTGTGGATAACTCAAGCTCTGGAGGTAATTTTTAAAAAGAAAATAATAGTAAAGTTATAAAAAACGTCATTTTTTCATTTTTTCTGGTCTTAGAAAAGACCATTTTTATTAAAAAGTCGAAATATTCTCTATAAGAAAAAAATACATTCTACCGATATTATTACTAAATGGAAGAAAAGGAATTATGTCTAATAACATTCTAAAAATAACGGCCACCCTTGCCCTGATATCTGGTGTATTAGTTGGAACAACTGCTTGTAGCGGAACACCTAACGAATCCCCTACTTCTTCTCCAGCACCTATTCCTACTCAAGCGGATGACGCTTACCATAAAGATGGGCTATTAGTTGGTCCAATAACAGCAACGACAACAGAACTAACGAATTCTAAAATAATCCAAGTACCAGCATCTAGCAAACTTTATATTGGTGGAATTGATGAAACAGAATACGCAAATTGGGATGGAACTTCTTCTGATTCAAACGTAGCAGTTTTTGTCAAAGGAACCAACGAAGGTATCGATGGAGGAATCAGTTCTTTAGATAATACTCCGCATTTTGATACAATTCACGTAGGCAAGAGTGATATAGTACTTACTAATACTGTATCAGGAAAAATAACCAAGTTTACTATTGAAGTTATGCCACTAAGATAATAAGGTTTAGATAAAATATGCCCCAGCTAAAAAAACAGCTGGGGCATATTTTATCTAAAAAACCTGATACTCTAAAGTAATAGCATCTAATATAACATTAGAATTAGGCTTATCATCCATATCTAAACCTATACATAGAGTTTCATAATCGACTAAGCCATCGTTGAGGTAAGCAATACCTTCGTAGAATACGTGATAATGCCCGTGTAAGAGGATTTGAGGCTTTACAGCGTCTACGGCTTGCCTCAGCATCATTTGCCCCTCGTCAGCGTAACGTAGCCCTGCCTGTGACCATTCAGAGCCATTACTCAAAGGAACAGGAGCACCAGTAGGAGCATCGTGGCAAAACATGATATCTGCTACTCCCCCAGCGGCAGTATTATATACGTCACCAAGTGTCAGGCTCTCTTCTTGCCACCAAGAAATGAAAGGTGTACGCCATTCACGGTCGATACTATTAGCACCACCAAGAGCTACGAAAGAATGTTTTCCTAACATTCCACGAAAACCTCGAGGGAAGAAGGAAATATTCTCACGATAATGCTGCAAGCCAGCCTGTGGGTCTACAGGAATGCTATTAATTTTCTCATAGTTCTCGTGGTTACCTAAAACGATATAAAGAGACTGGTTATTCTTTTTCAGTGTTCGCTCTATCTTCTGAATATAAGAAGCAGCAGCTTGACCACCCCAAATACCAAAATCACCTAACTGTATAATGGTACCGATACCACGCTTATGGAATTCATTCAATGTTTTGATAGCGTGCCAAGTATTGCCGTGCCAGTCGCCAGCAATACCAATATGAGTTAGGTTATCAAACATAAGTTAAAGTTTATCACACATATTGTGTTTTGACAACCTCTAACCACTCACGAGGAATATTATGCCCACTTTCTAAGACTTCAGAAGCAGTAGTTAGCCCCAGTTTATGGAATAATATAATATGTAAAAGAGGATGCCCCGCATCAACTAAGTTAATAACTTCTTCAGGAGTGTATAGTGGTGCTACTGTAAAAATATCTTTATCTGAATAAACGTCATTTGTTTTTCCTTCATGAAGCAAGAGCTTCAGTTCATTATATAAACGAATACTTTCAAAGGTGGGTCTGCTATTGTTACAGAGACCCACAAGCTGGTTATATGTAACAATAGATAACGTATTGATAAAGGAAGTAATATAATAACTGTCTTCTAAAAGTAGAGGCTTGATAGGGCTACCTGTGGATACAACTAATGCCCAGTCAAGGATTTTATTTATGTCTTGAGAGAACCGAAGAGAATGTGTTAGAAATTCTTCAGAGATTAACCCTTGTTGAAGGAAGAAGTTAGCACCTGTTTTATATTCTTCTGAAACTCCACTAACTAAAAAATCAAATTCAAAAGTCTGTTCATTTGCAGATGCTTTTGATTGGTTGCGGTAAAAATTAATAAAACTTTCAACAAACATAGGATTATCATTTAGTCCATCAGCACCGTCAAGATATTCAGTTATCTTGTTTACGAAAGCAGGACTAGTCTTTTCACGCAAGAGAGCAACAGGTGGGAAGTCTGTTACGGTGAAAAGCTTTTCTGTAATAATGGTTATCTCCAAAGATGTTCTATATTTTATCTTACCATAGAAATAGTATTTAGTCAAAAGTTAAAACAAGAACCGCCACAGGAGTTAAGAAGCCCATCTCAAAAAGCCTCTACTCAACCGTGACGGTTCTTGAGTTTATATTAGAGTATTACTTTACTCCAGCCTCTACCGCCAGTTTACCCATATCCTTAATGAGTGGTCCAAGAGCAGGAATAGAAGCACCTACTTCTTGTGAACGGTGAAGGAATGATACCATAAGGGAAGAAGCAATATCTCCCTTATTGCCAGCCTTTGCAGCGAGGAACACATCAACTGACTGCTTGATGTTATCAGCAGAGACAAACGCTACTACACGGTTGAGGATAGTGAGTGCTACATCAGCACGCATATCCGACCAGTCGAGAGCAGTAGGATTAGCCATTACTTCCTCGTGAGGTGGAAGTGAAAGAGAACGCTCCCACTTGAAGAATTGCTGTGCAGCTTCCTCACCAACAAGACCCGTCAAGACCATGTTACGGATAGTGTCGTTGTTAGGAGTCTCGGAGAGAACCTTAGCGGCATTATCCCATGAACGGCGTGAAGCCCAAGCCTTACCAGCATCTGCATCAGACTTTGGCTGGTTCTGAACTAGGTTAGGGTAGTTCTTGAGGAAGGCAACAATCTTTGCTCGTTCCATAGCGAGTTCTGGAGAAACATCATCACCCCAGTTAGCGAGCATACCGTCAAACCAGTCCTGAACGGGGGGATTCCATTGAATGTGGAGAAGTCGGTTAGCAAGAGGTGGAGCAAGTTCGTAACCGTCAGCTGCATCTTCGGGTTCGTTAGATGCAGCCAAAATCCATACATCTTCAGGAAGTTTGTGCTGTCCAACATGGCGACCCTGCAGGAGCGAAAGCAAACCAGACTGCATCGAAGGAGTTGAGTTGTTTAGCTCGTCAGCAAAGAGGATACCGTTACCCTGCTGAATGAGGTCGTCTGCCCAGTTAGGAACAGTATTCTCAGTTACATTGTAACGGAAAGAACCCTCACCGTCAGTAACTTCCTTAAGTGCTGGAAGTCCAGAAAGGTCAGTTGGGTCCATAGTTGAACCAAGAAGCAGTTTTACCTGCATCTTCTCCAGCTCACCAAGAGCGTGAATGAGAGCAGTCTTACCAGTTCCAGGGCTACCCCAGAGAAGAACAGGAATACCTGCCTTGCGAGAAGCCATAAGAACTGAAAGAACTCCACGAGTGTATTCAGAGTTTGAGATGTAAGCCATTTTTATTTCCTTTGTTTTGAGATGTGTGAAATGTTTTATTTAGTTATTGACTTTATACTTAAAGCCTATCATGAATAAAGAACTATGTCAAGTTTTAGAGTAACTTTTTCTAAAGTTTTTTATTCATTAGGAACAACGATATGAACGACCTTAGCCCAATGACCGATTTCAGCAACAGCACGGTCAAAAGACTTCTCACCGTAAGTGTCACCCTCTGGGTGAAGAATACATACGACAAACTTGACAGCGTTAGTAGGAGCTTCTTTGGGGTAGCGTGGAACTTCGCCGTCAGTCATAAGAACGAAAATGTCAGTATCCTTCTTGTTAGCCTTCGCCCAGTCAAAAGCGGGCATCATGTCAGTTCCGCCACCACCAGTAAGGTCTACCTTACGAGCATCATTTACATACTGAACCTTACCAGCAAGACGAGTGTCAATCGAGAATACACGCAACTCATTACCACGAATACCGACCTTCTTGACAATAGTGTTAACTTCATCAAGCACACGAGGGAGCATAGGAACATGAGAACCAGAAGTATCTACGCCAATAGCAACACGAGGCTTTGGTGAACGCATAGCAGGAAGAATAAAACCCTTTACAGGTTGCTTGCGGTTTGGGCGAGTGCGAACATAATCAGTCTGACCACGAGTGTCCATAGAGGAACGGATAGCACCACGCAAAACCTTCTGCCACGGAGTAGGTGTAGGAGAGAGCTTTTCCTCTGCCCACAACTTGATGTTAGCAGGTACACTTCCAGGTTTACGCTGTGCGTAGTCCTTTGCTTGCTGGGCTACTTCACGAGCAATCATTTCCTGCTCGAACTCTGAAACGCTTTCAGCCTCACCCTCACCCAGTTTGTAATCATCAAGTTTCTCTGAACTGCTACCACAAACTTCGTTAGGAGTTCCAAAAATGTCGTCAAGGTTATTAGGGTCTACGCTCATACCACCGTTAGACTCGCCAGAGCCTTCGCCCTGCTGAGGTTCGCTACCCTGACCTTGCTCGTCAGACTTCTCGCCCTTACCTTTTTGCTTGTCCTTGTTCTTCTGGTTTTCCTCAGCCTTTTTCTTCAACTGCTCTAAATACCATTCCGCAGTCTGGTTGTTAGGCAGGTCAAAAGTTGAGGGGAACAAGCAGTTCTCAGGAACTTTATCAGCAATATCATCATTAATCTCAATATCACCAACGATATTCCACTGCTGACCAGTAGCACCTGCTTCTTTACCACGAGCATTGTGGTTACGGAGAAGATGCCACGGTTCGTGGTTGAGGACTTGTGAGGCATATTCAATGCCTTTTTCCATCATGAAATCAAAGTCAATGTAAACTCGGTAGTGTTCATCTACACCCATAGTTCCAAGTCCAGGTGCATTTACTGGAATAAGCTTAAAGATAGCATAAGCAATATATGGCTGACCAAGAGCATCAGAAGTAGCACGGATACGAAGAAGCTGGTAAAAGTGCTTCTGTTCTTCAGTTAATTCCGTAGTAGACTTTACTTCAGGCATTTGAGATGTTCCTTTGTTTGAGATGTTTTTGCTTATGTATTAAGTTTAGCATGGAATAAGGTTTCACGCAACTTTTTGAACAAAGTTTTTTATTTAAAAATATAGGGGATAACAACCGAAGCTGCTATCCCCTATACAAAGGTATTTTTGTAGAATTACTGACCTGGGTAAGTAACGGTAATCTGACTAGGGTTAGTGGTAGTCATTCCAGCATTTGCTGAAGCATCGGTCAAACCAGAAGTAGCAGTAGCATCAGACTGACTTTGGTCATAAGTAGCATAAGGATTTCCGCCGTGCTGAAGGTCATAACGAGGAGCGTTAGGGTTAAACTCTACGGGAGTTCCGTAATACTCTCCACCATTCTGTGCAGCATCAACAACAGGAGCAGCTTCTGCTCCACCAGAATTAGTATTTGCTACAGTAGCACCAGCAGTAACCTCTGCAGCCTTAGCCTCAGCAGCTGCCTTTTCAGAAGCAGACGCAGAAGGAGACGGTGAAGCTGAAGAAGACTTAGCCTCAGTATTAGCATGCTCTACAACTGGAACAGATACTACCTTGTCAGATTTTTCAGATACAGGAACAGTATTGTTGCTGTTAGTTACAGCAATAGCAGTTCCGCCACCCACGAGGAGGAGACCAGCGATTACTGCTGAAGTAGTTACGATACGCTTACGCATTTTATTTTCCTTACTTGAGATGTTAACCTCTACCTATATATTAGTATCGGCTTTATGTTTAAAGTTTAGCACACTTTTCAGGTTCTTGTCAAGTTTTACAATAAATCTTTTATTCTAAGAGTTCAGCATTGCCTAAGTTCAAAGCACACTGCAGAGGAAAACCATATCCCATAGTAATAGGAGCGGAACCGTCAGCACAAGAAATAGCGTTAGGTCCAACATACTGATTGCCATAACCATCTGTCCATTGTCTGGTAGCCATATCGATAGGAGTATATTCTATGTTTTCTTGAACTTGTTCTACAACCGCAGCTGGTTCCTGCGGAACTATTACTTGCGAAGGTTCAGAAGTAACAGGCTCTTCAGTGACAGGAGCAGAAGTAGGAGGTGTTGTAGCAGTAGGCTTAGGAGTAGCAGTAGGTACAGAGTTTTTAGTAATAATAACTTTTTCTTGAACTACAATGTCTTTTGGCTGGGTAGCATTTATAAAAGCATAGGTTCCTACACCACCTAATGCTACGACACCAGCAATACCTGCTACAATATAAATTTTACGCATTTTTTATCTTTCTCTAAACTTCTTTATCTCTATCAAACGAAATAGTTTTGACGGTGGTATTCCCAAAGAAAGATACCACCAGAGTTGGCAACATTCAGAGAACGAGGAGAACCTCGACCTGGAATAGAAACGATAGCGTCACAAGCATCTCTTACTTCACGAGACAACCCAAGACCTTCTTCACCAAAAATAACTGCTACTCGTTCTGGGAAGTTATAGGTTTGTAGTTCTACTGATGTTTCGTCAATTTCAGCAGCCACTACTGTAAAGCCTAGCTCTTTGAGTTCCGCAATAGCTTCAAGAGGGTCTTTGCGGTATTCTATATCCATATAGTTGTGGGTTCCAACAGCACCACGTCTGTCCCACTTCTTGTTTCCTACAATCCATACAGAGTGGTTATTGAACCAAGCAGAGTTACGAATAAGAGATGAAAGGTTGAAGTCGCCATCAAGGTTCATACATACTGTGATAAAACCTGAGCGTGTTTGTTCGAGGTCTTCTACAATCTTGTTGTGTTCCCACCATTTATATTTGTCTTGGACATTACGAGTATCAGTTCCAAGAAGGTTGATGTTATATTCTGTGATAGTCAAGAGTTCTCCATATAAGATGATTATCTGTTATATAGAGTTTAGCATAAGATAAGAACTTATGCAAGTTTTAGTGCTTGTTAGTCTTCTTCTTCAATTTCTGGTTCGATAAAGATAGCATCTAATACTTGGTTGGCTAGTTTCACATCAGTTTCGAGACAATAAATTAAAGCACGAAGAACAACAGCAGCTTGAATATCGTTATTTGTAGCAAATAGTTTTAGAAAGTTCTTCTGTTCTATATCTAAATCTAGACTAAAACGAACAATCTTTCGTGGTGATTCCGCCATTTTTTCGTCCCTTCTAAGACAGATATCGGCAGAAAAATGCTTTAAGGGAAAAAGTGAGAAAAATATTTAAGAAAAATATTAGGCAGCAGCTACAGTGCGTTCTTCGCCAAACTCACCATCGTCAAGACCAAGAATAGCCTTACGAACAGAAGACTTACGTCCAGAAACTTGAATATCTAAAAGGTTGTTACGAAGACTACGAAGAGCAGAACCCTTAGCAATACGAGCATTAGCATCATTATAATCTTCAGAAGAAGTTTCTGGGCTGTTCATTAGAGAACGAAGTTCAGATTGACCTTTAGGAGTACCATCGTAGTCACGTTGTAAGTGAGCGATTTCTACATCAAGAACAGTAATACGACCTTGAAGACGTTTTGCTTCATTATTGTATTTACGGAAAGAAGCGTCACGGTTTGCTGATGCTGCTTTGTTAGCATTGAGGGTAGCACTATCAAGCTTCTCCTGTACTTTTACACGAGAGGCTTTTTTGCTTGTAAGCTGCTTTTCTGTGTGACCAGAGCATCTAGCTCCAGGAGCTGCTTTACACATATGCGGTACCTTTCCTATGGGGACTAAAAGAGCCTTTTTCGTCCTTTGGTTTATAACTATCGGCTAAAAAAGACTAAATTCGCTATTTTCGTCCATTTTTACAAAAAAGTTCCTTATTTTACTTGATTTTTTCAATATTTTGCCATTTTGCAGAGAAAAACAGCGATTTTTGCCACCCAAAACTACTCTGTAGTCCTCCAACGACCAATAGCATCAATACCAAATAACTCACGAATATCAGCAATAAGTTGAGGACTACGCTTTACAGATACCCCATCAAGAGTGAAATCGTGTATCTCTTTACCATCTAAAACACTCATTTGGATAAGAGAACCCTTATCAGTTTGATGTAGTTCTAAACGCTTCAAGAACTTATCACGACCATCAAGCCACTGGCGAGCAGTCAAACGAACCTTCACATTCAAGTGTCCATGCTCACCAAACTCGAGAGGACGAACAGTTTCAATAAGGAACTGAATCTCATCTTCCCCTTCACGCTTACGATGTTGTCCAGAGAATTGGTATACACCATCAAGTTTCATATCAGCACCATATGCTTCGAATGCTTTAGAGAACATAGCAAATGGAATACCACCTGTCATATCCTCGATAACGCCTACAGCAAAGGAAGACCCTGCTTTAGAGCGTTTCTTCTCAAGAGCAGTAATGATACCTGAAACCTTGATAAGCTTCTGAGGTCTCCCCCATCCACCTTCAGCAGGAGGAATGCTTTCACTAATAAGTTCATATACAGTAGCATCAGACTGACTGTCAATCTGCAACCCATTGAGAGGGTGGTCAGAAACATATAAACCTAAAGCATGACGCTCAAGTTTTAGTTTTTCTAACTTACTAAACTCACCGATATCCATGATGTTAAAGATGAGCATATCATCTTCTTCATCATCGAATAAGGAAACCATTCCTGTATTTGCTTTCTTACGTGCTTTCTGAACAGCTTTCAACATATCAGGGAAGGCAGCAATAAGAGACTTACGAGGAATACCGAAGTCATCAAAACCTCCACCTTGAGCAAGTCCCTCTAATACACGCTTGTTAATAAGAGCATCAGGCATACGGTGCATAAAGTCAGAGAACGAACTAAAGGTTTTATCACCACGTGCCTTTACAATTTCTTCAGCAGTAGAAGCACCCATACCACGAATAGCTTTCAACCCGAAATAGATTTCAGTTTCAGAAACTGGGCGGTAATCTTCAATAGAACGAGAAACAGCAGGAGGATACACAGTAATACCCATATGCTTACACTCATTCAGATATAGTGCAGTCTTATCAGTGTCATCAGCAACAGAAGATAAGAGGGCACTCATAAACTCAGCAGGATAGTTTGCTTTGAGATAAGCAGTTACATAAGAGATAAGTCCATAACCTACGGTGTGAGACTTGTTGAACGCATAGTCAGCGAATGGAACAAGAATATCCCATAGGGTTTTGATAGCCTCGTCAGAGTAACCGTTAGCTTTAGCACCTTCGGAGAATGGAACGAACTCAGCATCAATAATGTAACGTTTCTTCTTACCCATAGCACGACGGAGAAGGTCAGCTTGTGCGAGAGAATATCCAGCAATACGTTGAGCAATACGCTGAACTTGCTCTTGATAAACAACCAGTTGATATGTGGGACCGAGAATGTCCGCAAGACTTTCACGGAACTCCTCGTGAATAGGAGTAACTGCTTGTAAGCCGTTTTTACGTAACGCATAGTCTGTGTGAGCATCCACACCCATAGGACCTGGACGGTAAAGAGAAAGCACAGCAGAAATATCTTCAAACTCAGTAGGCTTCAATTGTTTGAGAAGCTTACGCATACCGCCACCATCAAGCTGGAACACACCAAGAGTATCACCTCGTTGAAGAAGTTTATAAGTGGCTGGGTCATCCATAGCACCCTGAATGATATCTTGTAAGTCAATATCGATACCACGTGTTGCTTTGATGTGGTGAACAGCATTAGACATAACACCTAAGTTACGAAGTCCCAAGAAGTCCACTTTGAGAAGTCCAAGCTCTTCAGCAGTTGGGTAGTCCCATTGTGTAATGAATGCCCCATCATTTTGACGCATAAACATAGGGATAGTTTCTACAACTGGTCGTGAAGAAATAACGAGAGCAGCAGCGTGGACACCAATAGAACGAGTACGTCCTTCTAGCTTGCGAGAAGCCTCAATAACATCTTCGAGTTTTTCTTTCTCTACAAGAGCACGGAATTCTCCTGCTTCGCTATAACGGTCAGCATTAGGGTTATATACTTCTGAAAGTTTAATCTCTTTACCGAATACAGCAGGAGGGAGAGCCTTAGATAAAGCATCACCAACAGCATAGGGGCGTTCAAGAATACGAACAACGTCCTTGATAGCAGTCTTAGCACCAATCTTACCAAAAGTTGCTACGTGTGCTACATACTCCGTACCGTATTTTTCTTTCACATATTCTACAACACGTTCACGGTCGGTATCGTTAAAGTCCATATCGATATCAGGAGGACTATCACGTTCGGGGTTAATAAAACGCTCAAAGAGGAGGTCGAAACGGATAGGGTCAGCGTCTGTAATATCCATTACGAATGCGACAAGCGAGCCCGCAGCTGAACCACGACCATAACCTGTAGGAACGGGAGGTTCAGCAATAAACTTACCCCATTTAACAAAGTCTGACACTACAAGGAAATAACCTGAGAAGCCCTTCATTTCAAGGACTTCTAGCTCCATATTTAGGCGGTCAATATATACAGGGTCATTTACTTTCTCAGGAAGACGTTTAGCGAGACCTTTATATGCTTCCTTACGAAGCCATGAAGCTTCTGTTTCGCCTTCTGGAATATCTGGAAGCTGAGGACGGAGTGTCTCGTCAGGGTCAACTTGGAAAGAGGAACGTTCAGCAATAAGTAAAGTGTTTTTGAGAGCATCTGGTTGGTCAGGAAAAAGTGAAGCCATCTCAGCAGCAGACTTCACATAGTAAGACCCGCCTTCGAAAGCAAAACGACGACCACCATTATAGTCAGCAGGTTCACTCATTACAGAGCGTGTCTGGATAGCAAGCATCTGTTCGTGGCTATCACAGTCTGCTTTTGTAGCATAGTGTAAGTCGTTAGTTGCTACGAGAGGCATATCAAGTTTCTTAGCAATCTCTAGAAGACCAGCACGAACACCACGTTCAAGTTCGTGTGACATACCATGTTCCATAAGTTCCATAAAGACATTCTCTTTACCGAACAAATCTTGCAAACGAGCAGCATACTCTAATGCTTTATCAGGGTGTCCAAGACGTAGCCAAGTTTGAACTTCACCAGAAGGGCAACCAGTAGTAACAATAAGACCTTCACGGTGCTCTTCTAAAAGTTCGAAGTCAATACGAGGCTTCTGGTAGAACCCTTCAGAGGATGCTTTGAGTGATAGTTGGAAAAGGTTTTTTAGTCCAACGTTGTTTTCCGCAAGAATAGTAATGTGAGTGTAAGCACCACGACCTGAAACATCATCACGACTACCGTCACCAAGATAGAGAGGCTCACGAGACTTACGAGAACCAATACTTGGAGTCATATAAAATTCACAACCAGCAATAGGGGTAATATCTGCTTTCTTGGCAGCATTATAAAGGTCATATAGACCTGAGAGTGAACCGTGGTCAGTTACAGCAACAGCAGGTTGTCCAAGACGAGCAACTTCATTAACAAGTTCATCAATAGTATCCATCCCGTCAAGAATACTGAAATGGGTATGGCTGTGGAGGTGTACGAACTGGTCTACTTTTTTATCACTCATTGTTTCTCTATCATATCATATTAAACGGTTTTAACCTAATAATACTATCGGAAACTTTTATAAGATTTTTGACTTAGACAGGTCGAGTAAGATTACCATACTCATCAACGTTGATAACTACTTGATAAGTCTTACGGTTTATGATACGAATAATCCATACGATAGCCCAAAGTCCACCAGTAATAAGTGTTAGGATAAGGTTCCAGAACCAGCCAATACGTTTTTCTTTATATAAGACTACTTGTGCACCATTGAGGCTTTGAACAACCCAACCACGACGCACCCAGTTAGCAATCTCGTTATTTAGAACATCTTGGCGTTGTTCCATAGTTAGTGTAGCACGAGGAGAAGGCTCAGGTGCTGGAACAGGAATAATAATGTTTTCTGACATACATTACTTATCGGTATATAAGAATGATGAGGATATAAGTAAAGCCCCCACATTTCTGCAGGGGCTTTACTATTTTGAGTTTTAGATAAAACGGTTACGGCGGAAGCGAGTAGCTACAGACTTACCATCACCAGAAGAGAGTAGTTCTTCTAGACTGATACCATCTTTAGTGCTTACACCTGTGAGGTCAAAGACTTGAGTATTTGTTTCACCTGGGTTCATACGAGAAGGGTATTCGAAAGCGAAGAAGGAAGTTCCAGCAACACGACCAAATTTCACACCATCTTTAGTAGCGTTAGAGAGGGCAACGTTAGAATCTTTTACGAAAGTATTACGCATAGGTCCTTTATACTTTGAGATAAGTTCTTTCTTGAGACCAGCAACTGCACGCTTTTCTTTAGCAATAGCAGCGTCTTTGGTACGGTAAGCACGACCGTGGTCACTTTCCACATCAATGGTAGCGTAATACATTGTGTTGAAATAGTCGATTTCTCCACGAATACAAGAACTATTATATGCAGAAGCAATACCATCTACACGCTTACGAAGTTCTACTACTTCAGGAGTGAGGTTACCGAAGCGACCACCAATATTTTCTCCACTAAATTGTTGTGAGTCTTCAACGCCTTGAATTTGGACACGAACTGCTTGACCACCAGAGTAGTAGTCACGAGTTACAGAGAAAGAAAGGTGCTTAGGTAGGTAGCCTGCTTTCTGTGCTTCTTTAAGGTCATTACGAACATCTTTAGCAATTTCTGCTGCTGGACGGTAGCCAGTATATTTGCTTCCAACGGTTGGAGCATAAATGTCATCACCAACAACTTTGAATGTAGGAACTTCATAAGTGTGGTTATCAGATAGAGCGATACTGTGAGTTACGGGTTCGCCAGTTGCTTCCCATTCTGCTTGTGCTTCTGCTTCAATAACTGCTGCTTGAGTAGTTGCTTCAGCAAGGCGAGCTTCTAAGTACTTCTTGTCTTCACCAGATGCTTCACGAACTTGAGTTTTTAAGTTCTCGAGACCTTCAGTAGTGGTGTCATATACTTTGATAGCTTCTTGCTGGCGTTCTTTAGCTGCAACTAGTTCTTCAAAACTATTAGCATTAGCAAGGTCACGTTCAGCATTACGAAGCTCACGACGGGCAGCAGAGATACCATTAGCAGAGTGCCATTTACAGTTAGGTCCTGAATAGCAGAATTTTCCATCAGAAGTCTTGATTCGTGTAACAGCCATAATATGTTTTCCTTAAGTTATTGCTTATACTTTTATATCTAACAAATTAGAAAAGAGGTGATATACTATATGATAGTATGGTAGTGAAAAGGTTGAAGAAAATCAATCCTCGTAACCTATACCGTAGTCATATTCTACGGGTAGGTATTTTTGCGAGCCTTTCTTCTGCTACTGCTTACACTATTGCGGTCTTCTTACCGTGGGTTGACGCTCCTGTTGCCGCCATTATTGGGTTAGCAGCTTTGAAGCCTACTTTCCATGCTACCCTTCGTGAAAGTTTTCAACAAATTATGGGAACCGTCATTGGTGCTGTTTTCGGTTTAGCACTTGTAGGACTTTTAGGATTCAACGTTTTCACACTAATTATTATGATAACCATATCATTCCTTGTAGCCTGGTGGCTGAAACTTGGGGAAGTAGGTGCTATCACTATTGGACTTACACTTATTCTAGTTACGGGACCACTTTCTAACTTAGCCAGTATTGAAGCTAGACTATTTGGTGTTATACTTGGCTCATTAACTGCTATTGTTGCTTCGTATTTTATTTTACCTGGCACACCACAGGAAAGAACTACCGATGCTTCACTCCGTATTTCTAATGAAGCGTCTTCTATCTTGAAAGTTATGGCTACTCGTCTAGGTGAGCGAGAAAATAAAATTTCTTTACAGGAGACAGTTCTTTGGCAGGGGCAGCTAGAAAGTCTTATTGCTCAACTCATCGACTTGCGTAAAGATGCTGAAGATGCCGTAGAGGGTGCCCGTTGGTCGCCACTTATTCAGAAGAAAGAAGCAATTGAAGCATTACGTTATGTAGAAAATACTGAGCAGACTACATTGACTGTATATAATATATGTAATGATATGGCTAATGCTATACAGCAAGAAAACTTATTACCTGATACTGTTGCTATCAATATTTCTCAAATGCTTTTGACAGCAGCAACAGGTATCAACAAGAAACCTACTAAAAAGAAGAAAAAGAAAACTGCTACCGAAACAGGCGAGATACCTGTTGATGTTAGCGAAGAGTTCAACGCTAACAAGAATAAAGCGATTGACAGTATCAAGAATGTTGATGATACTCAAGCTATTACTTTAGGCGGTTCTCTCATTCAGGATGCTACTAAACTAAAGAAGAATATCAGGAAATAAAGAACTTGACTTTTGCTCTTTTTCTTGGTAGAATAGTATTATACACTTACTAAGAAAGTATTGATTTTATATGGCTAAATTACCTACGCTTGTTCGTATTCCTTGCGAAGACGGAGCAGAATATGACTTGTTTGCTACAGGCGATATGCCTCTAGAGGAAGCAATCAGTATTATTGATGAGATTCTTGAGCGAGCATATATTGATGAGGATTTCCCGCCAGACTTTTTAGAATGGCTTGATAATGAGTTGCGGTCTAAAGGTTTAGAGCGTGTAGAAATCGCTACCGCTAACGGTACTTGGTAAGTTATCCGATAGTATAAGTCTATGGCTAAGAATAAAGATTTTATCGAATTAGAAGGCACCGTTACGGAAGCCTTACCTAATGCTATGTTCCGTGTTCGTCTACCTAACGGTCACATTATTATTGGTGTTATTTCAGGTAAGATTAGAAAGAATAATATTCGTATTCTTCCAGAAGATAGAGTCATTGTAGAACTTAGCCCCTATGACCTAAATCGTGGTCGTATTACTTACCGTTATAAGTAAAAATTATTCTCCATCTTTCTCAGCAAGACGTTTCATAATCTTACCATAAAATGTCTTATCTCTTTCAACCAGGATAGCGTTTCGGTTCATATTATAACAAGCTTCGCCTGTCGAACCTGACCCAGCGAATGAATCTAGAACTGTATCCCCCTCGTGAGAGTATAACGCAAGCAAGTACTCTAAAATAATAATAGGTTTTTCTGTCGGGTGAATTCTTTTACCTGTTTTGAGAGGTGACTCAATATAGTTAGGCACACAACCTTGTAGGTATTCTTCACCGTCAGGTTTAGTTTTATACATACTACGAACTCGTTTAGAAACTTCTTTCTTTATATCTTCTAAGGTTGTAGATAAGATATTATCAATCTCGGGAAGTCTTTGAGATAAAGTTTCAGATAAACTAACTTCAAGCATATTCTTTTTTACTTGGGAAGATACTATCGAGGCTACCTTATCTGCTACGAGTGTTGCTTCTATAAGTTTAGCATCAAGTCCTTGCCCTTGTATGGCTACATCAGCGTTGAATGTAGCATTACCGACCTTCACACCAACTATCACATACTCGACTGCTGAGGACGGCATATAAGCCCTATTGACAGGCACTGCGTTGGGTTTCCTCCAACTAATAACTCTACGAGGAGATAACCCATTATTTTTGAGAGCTTCCATTAGATGTGAAATATACAAGTCAGCAGTAAAGATAGCAAAGTTACCACCTTTTTTGAGAACACGATTAAACTCTTGAGCCCAGTCGTCAAGTTTAGTTAAAAATTCAGTATGAGTATAACTATCCCACATCTCATCTTGGTCATTATCAAACTGGTATGAATGTATAGTGTTTCCCTCATAAGTATGGAAGTTACTTTTCTTACTTATATTAAAGGGTGGGTCTGTAAGAATAAAATCTATAGAGCCATCTGATACGAACCTAAAATTGTCGTCATTATATGCTTCGATACTCATAGTAAAAACTATCGGAGTATCAGTTAGGAAGCAGCAGTAACCGTATTAGTTACAGGTGCTGGAGCAGGAGCAACAACAGGTGCGGGTGCTGGAGCTGCCTCTACGGGAGCGGGAGCGGGAGCTTGAACCTCTTGGTAAACTACTTGTTCTTGAGCGGGAGCTTGTGCTTGAGTTTGTGTCTGCTGTTGAGCAGGTGTCTGAGCAGCAGGAGAACCTGCTGCAGGAGCATCACTAGTTGCTACGGGAGCAGCAGAAGTTGTACTTGTAGGTTGTTGTGTTCCTGCGGCAGTTTGTGTTGTAGTTGCCCCAGACGCTGTTTGAGTTGCGACTTGCTGTTTTAGTTCAGCAGCATGAGCAGTATATTGCATACCTGTAACTACACCAACAAGTGCTAGTCCAGCAGTTACTCCTACGAAAGTTTTAGAACCAGCGGCAGCGGCTGGGTGTGTTCGTTTAGTCGTCATCTTCGTTCTCGTACTCTTCATGTTCGGAATCTTCGTGCTCGTCATCTTCGTTCTCAGAAGAAACAGGTGAAGCACCAGTATGAGCTTCGACAGCGGGTGCTGGAGCAGGAACTACCGCTGGGGCAATAACTGGAGCAGCAGCGGGTGCTGGGGCGGCAGGTGCTTGGACAGTACGGGTTACGACTTTGGTAGTTACAGGAGCTGGGGCAGCGGCAGCGGGAGAACCTGCGGCAGGCTTAGGTGCTTCGACTGCTTCGACTTTTGGTGTTTCAGCTTTAGCAGGTTGAGGAAGTACTGCTTCGATAGCGGTGTCAGGAGCGACTGTTTCGACTGCTGGGGGTGCTTGTAAAATTTGGTTATTTACTGCTACAGCTCCAACAGATGTTCCTACGACACCAAGAACTGAAAGAATGGGGACTATTGGTAAAGCCATTATGTGTTACTCCTAAAACTTTGTAAAGTACTTACTTTACAACCTATCTACTTATATAGTATATCGGTTTTTTCTGGGTTTAGGGCTGTTTTTTCAGCAAAAATACAGAAAATTGGATAAATCTTATACTTTAAACCCATAAATTACCCTTGTGGCTCATAGTATAAGTAAGGTAGGTTACTATGAGCCACTTGTGGGATAATATCTATTCAGGTTTATGAAGCTCCTGTTTGCCCATTCATTTTAGGCATTTGTTGTTGCTGAGGAGCGGATTGTTGTCTATCTTGTTGAGAATCTTGTCCTTTGCGTTCTCGTTCCCCATGTCGTTCTTGACCTTTTTCTTCTGAATCAAAGTTTCTTTGTTTTTCCTCATGCTGTTGAGGCATTTCTTGGCTATTAGAGAATTGGCGGTCAGGAGCATGGTTTGGTTGAGCAGAGGCAACACTCACGGTGAAGAGGGAAGCGATAAGTGCTACACCTGAAATTGCGATAGCAACTACGGGTAATGTATTCTCTTTCTTCAGGAGGGGCTTTGTAGTTTCTGTAACGGGGGAATTGTTTTCTTCAGACATTTTATGTTCTTTCTTACTTACTATTACGACTTTCGTATATAAAGAGTATCGCACAGTAGTATTGGTTTTCCCTATGGGGCTCTTATGAGTTTCCTATGAATACTAAATGCCTTATTAAAGGTGTAACCCCCAAGCGGTTAAGTAAGTAAGTTTGCTTGGGGGTTACGGTTGTATGAACAGATATATTTAGTTATTATTTAATTTTGCCTTACGTATAGAAAGAAAGTTATAATGGAGAAGCGACCTTCTCATTTCTTCCTACTATATTACTATCGCATCCCAACCTGAAAATAGCCTGTGTTTTATCTGTATTTTACTTGTGAATATATTTTTTTATTCCACCCCTCCCCTAAAACCCCGAAATAGTATATAATAAGTTAGGCAAGTAAAATATATTAGGAGAAATACTTATGGCGAAGGAACGCCTCACTCGGAAAGAACAACGAGAACAAGCACGAGAAAAAGCCAAACAACTAATGGCTGAACAAGCGAAGAAAGATAAGCGAACAAAACGCTATCTACAATTTGGTATTCTAGGAACCGCAGTAGCAATAGCTCTTATTGTGGTGCTTGTTATTGCTAACCAAAAACCACCAGCACCTCAACAGAACCCAGCAAACATGGCAACCGATGCAGTAGTTCTCGAAGGTGATGCTCAGGTTGTCCCAAGTGCTGCTATCCCAGTAGGTGGAGCTCCTGAAATTCTTACTCCGAACCCTGATAAAGTCAATGTTGCTATTTATCTCGATTACCTATGCCCATTCTGTGGTCAATTTGAGAAAACAGAAACTGAAGACCTTCTCAAATATATGAAGAACGGTGATATCGTTCTACAGTACTTCCCCGTAGGGATGCTCGGACAATACTCTATCACAGCATCTAATGCTAGTGCCTGTGTTGCTTCGCTAGAACCTGACAAGTGGTGGAAAGCCAATAATGCTATCTTCTCTAATCAGCCTGAAGAAGCCGTTGGACAAGGAATGCAGGAAAAATCTGCTGTCAAATACCTCAAAAAGTCACTCCTTGATGTTGGGCTTTCACAAGCAACTCTAGACTGTGTAAGTGATAACCGCTACCGTGATTGGGTTATTGCGTCTTCCGAGAATGCTCTAACTAAGCCACTACCTAATAGTGATATCCAGAAGTTAGCACACACTCCTACAGTTATCGTAGATGGGGTAGAATTAACTGATAATTGGGTTCAGGATAGTAATGCTCTCAACAATGCTATTGAGTCTGCGAAAGCAGCTAAAACCAAATAGTATATTGATATTAGTAATGGGGTGGTAGTTTAGGCTACTGCCCCATTACTTCTTTTACTGGAATTTCTTCTTTAGTAATATTAGGAGTGATGATGGTATCAGGTTCTACTTGTTTCATCTGTTGAGAATGAGATATCTTTACTTGCTCGTTATACGCATACTGTTGGTAAAAATATATACCCGCCATTAGGCAAGATATTACTACTATGATACTAAGGAAAAGCCCTAAGAGAATTTTAGCAATGATAAGACCTATTGGTTGTGGCTGAATAGGGTTTGTAGAACGGTTAGGAGGTGTAAGCATTTACTCTCCTAAGAAAGCACCACGTCGTTGAATAAGTTTACGTAAATCGTTCAGGAAGATACTTAGAAGTTCTGCCTCAGACATTCCAAGAGAAACTTTCATTTCAGCAACTAGACGAGGAACGATATCACCTAATGTCAAACCGTTGCTAGCAGTAGTTTCGGTCATTACACTCATAGTGAAAAGAGAAATATTAAAAGGAGTTTTCATCTTTGGGGTAGATACCATTATTTGAGCCATAGCAGATAACGCAGGAACTTTGCTTTTACCTTCATAAGTTAAGGTAGGATAAATAACCCAATCGTATATACTGCTAATCGTAAAGGGAATATTCCCTAAATCAACTACTGCTAAAATGTTGTTATCAATAAGGTTCTGTAAATATTTTGTGGGGTCAGGCTGTTTAGCGGCAGAAAGAGCAGACTTAATCTTTTTCACATCAGGAGCATCCGCAATAGCTTTGATAATGCTATCCCATTGAGAATCCATCTCACGATAAGTATCATTAGAAACTTGTAAAACTACTTTACCTGTTTCTTTACCTAAATAACGACCATAAGGAAAGACTAACGCTTTGCTATCATCTAAAATCGTATCCATCATTTTCCTAAAATATACTTACAAGTAAATATCGGCTATCTACCTGTAAAACGCTGCCACCCCCAAAGAGTAACATTACGCAAAGACTCCAAAGCAATCCCCCAAGACATCTTACTAGAACCACTTACTCGTTCATTAAAAATAATAGGGTATTCTGTAATCTCAAAGCCTCGAGAAGATAACGAGTAGAGGGTTTCTATCTGAAAACTATAACCTTCACTAACAAAATTATCTAAGTCTAAATAAGATAAAGCAATAGTAGAATAGGCTCTAAAGCCACCTGTAATATCTTTAACTTTTAGTCCCAAAGTCTGTCGAGCATACCAGGAACCTGCCTTAGAAATAAGCTGGCGTGATTTAGCCCAACCTGAAACTCCTGCTCCAGGCACCCATCGAGAACCCTGTATAGTATTATAAGGTTTCGCCTCTAGACTAGAAAGCATTCCTTGAATATATTTAGGATTGTGACTGCCATCCGCATCCATAGTTACAATCGCATCATGACGACAACGGTCGAGTGCCCAGCGGAAACCATCTAAGTAAGACCGCCCTAAACCTCTATCACTTGTTCTATGGAGAGTAAAAATATGAAGAGGAGCCTCCCCTGCCAATAATTCTGCTTCATAACCTGTACCGTCAGGAGAATTGTCATCAACAATAAGAATACTCACATCAGGCTGGGCAGAACGAATAGCATAAACAGTACGACGAAGGTTACCTATCTCATTATAGGTTGGCAAAATAATTAGTGTTCTCATCGTATTTTCAGTATATCAGAAAAAGCTCATAAAAGCAAATATACTTTTTATACCTTCATTTTAAAAAATGCCGATACTTTAATTAAGTAAGTAGGTAGGTAAAATGAACAACATATTTAGTCGAACCTTTTTTAGACGACCCGCTAAGAAAGAATCAGGTTTCACCCTTATAGAAATCGTTATCGCTATGGGTATTGTAAGTACCCTCTCCGCTATTGCCGTACCAGTTGGTATGAAAGCACACCGTGAAGCAGTCATTGCCACAGTGAAAAGCGATGTTCGTTCATCAGTAGATACCATTATGGGTCCCGACGGTTTTTCTGAAGATTCTTTTATGGCAGGTAAAGCAGTTACTGCTGGCAATAACCTAACCCTTACTATTGACGGACAAGGTTCAGACGCTGTAGCCTGTGTATGGGGTTCTCACGTTTTCGGCACAGATGATGTCGTTTCGTTCTATTACAGTTCAGCCACAGGAACCCTTAATGAAGGAACCTGTCTAGGCGATGGTACCGAAGTTCTTACAGGTGTAGGTGAAACTACAGGAGAAGCTGTAGATACTATGGTTGATAACGGAACAGGAAACACAACCACTCCTGATGAGCCAATTCTTTCTACTGTTCCTCCTGTCAATGAAGGAGTAGCAAATGCCTGCTCAACATTATCAACCACTTTATCTTCTATCGCTACTGAGCGTGATACTGAACATCACGACCACAACCACGACGGTAAAATTGATGACCACGATGACACCAACCACGACGGTCGTGTAGACGACAATGACCACGACGATGAGCGTGACCACAACCACGACGGTCGTGTAGACGATGATGACGATAACAACCATGACGGTCACATCGATGAACATGACCACGATGAGTGGGACCACAACCACGATGGTCGTGTAGATGACGACGACGATGAAAACCACGACGGTCACGTAGACGGACACGAAAACGAGCACTCTACCGTTACAGGAACTGTAACAAGCAACCTCTGTGGAGTTATTGTAAATGCTCAGACTAATTCAACTCGTAACGATGATGATGATGACGAGCACGAAAGTGACCACCATGAAGATGGCGACCACAGCGACGATGATGACGTTTACAAGGCGTCTAATGACTCTAATGTAAAGAAGTTCCCTGTATGTCACAACGTTTCTTCTGGACACTACAAACTTCTTATGCTTCCTATTGCTAGCGTAACAAATGCTTCTTGGAGCTCAGGAACTATTATTCCACCTGTTACAGGTAAATATAATGGTAAGAACTGGGATAAGAGTGGACAGAAAGTCTTCCTTAAGAACTGTGCATAAAAACTATTCCAGTATAACCCAATAGGTTCCGATACTGTTTATGCTATACTAATAATATAGTAAAAACTTAAGGATATTCATTTGCCGAAAATTGTTGTAGATAGTCAAGGAAACTTTGTAACTTCAGAAAATAAAGAAGCATGGTTAGAGGCACGCCTCAACGGAGTTACTGCTACTGAAGCAGGCAAAATTGCTGCGGGCGGCAAACAGAAAGAAAAACTTTTCCAATCTAAACTAACAGGTAATATTGAGAGTATGGAACCTAATGCTTATATGCAACATGGTACAGACCGTGAAGAATATATCCTGCGATATATAAAAGAAAAATATGGAGCAGAACATAATACTTATCTTTATGAAAGCACAGAGAACCCTCACCATCTAGCGACACCTGATGGTGTAAGTGATGATTATGTTGTAGAAGTAAAAGCAAGTATCAAGTCACTCCCAGAACTTATTGCTACATACAATAACCAGATGCAATGGCAAATGTATGTTATGGATGTAGAGAAAGTTTTGTTTGTTGTAGAAACTCATAAAAACTTTATACCTATGAGTACAGAAGAAGCTTTTATTGTTCGTGACGATAAAAAGATTGACCATTTACGAACTCAAGCAGAACAGTTTATGGAAAACTTACATAATGCTAGGAAGAATTAAGGAAGATAATGTCAGATAACAAAACACCTGCTTGGGATTTGTTTCCCTCAGCAGCAGCACGGTTCAACACTAAAGCTGCTTTTGCTTTTGTTCTTGTGTGTTTTGGTTATGCTCTAAATACTGTAGCAACTTTTGTTAGTTTTGCCACACAAGGAGAAACTAATGTTGGGCAAATAGGTATCACTATTACGATACTTACTATTCTTTCTTTCGCAGCCACTTTGTCTGCTGTTATTATGGGACATAAGGCTCTGAGAGAGATAAAAGAGAACAAAGAACGAGGTATTGGTTTCGTTTGGGGTGCTTTATCTGCTGGCTATGTAAGTTTGTTTACTGTTCAGATAATTTTCTTCATTATGGATTATATGTACCTTTATATTGCTTTCATAAAATAAAAAATAATATATTGTTCTTCTACCTGGTTTATGACCGATAAAGAACATACTTGACTAAAGAAAGTAGAGAGAAATGATTGGTATCATTTTCGGTATTATTGCTGCGATAAACTATATTGTTGCTGCATGGACTAACAACGACGCATACTGGGCTGGAACTGGTGGGGCTATGCTTCTCCTTGCAATTCTTGGTGTGTTGCTCTTCCCTAAGAGCGTAGTTAGAATGTTAGGCGTAATTTTAGCAGCTGCTCCTATTGCTATTATTATTTCCATTTTTACGGGAGCATTATGGCAAGCAATTGTCGTAGCGATTGGTGCAACCATTGTTACATTTATTGTAAGACTTATCCGTCCTCGTGCTCGCATGGTTGACGTATAATAAAAAATAACTAAATAGTCCTTACGGAAGAAGCCCGCCACCACATTTTGGCGGGCTTCTGTATTTCTCCGATAACATACATATGAATAAGATATCTAAAACTTTAGCAACTCTCCTCACAGTTGGTGTATTGAGTTTGGGGCTTACTGGGTGTGAAGATGCTAACGGTCGAGATATTTTCTTCCAATCTCCCGAACAAAGCCAACCTGAAAAGCCAAGGCTTAATTTGGAAGATAAAACTCGTGAAAGCCTAGAAAAAACAATTCAAGCAAGTTCTCCTCTTATTGTTGGTGGGGCTGTTATACCAGTAGAAGATGACAAGAAGCCTACAGGCGTAAATATACAAGTTAATGTTGATGCTCTTACTGCTGAAGATATTAAACCTATGCTTGCTTCTATTGCTGATAACTTGCCTCCTAATATTTCTCAAGTAAACCTTACATTCTATTCTGCTAATACTGCTGCCACCATAGATGTGAAACAAACTATGGAAAGTTTAGGTTTAGCGGCAGATAAAATAACAGAAAATGGAACTATCTCTGAAATGAGTAAAGAGTTTTTATCTAAGTTTGCTTCTACTCCTTCTAAATAACCTCTCACTACTGCTGTATGCGTTTCTAACGGCTTTTACCCTCTTTTTAGGGTCATTATGTCTATAATATTTTCTAGAGCCTTAGAGCGTTTTTTGAAGCACTTTTCCGATAGTATTTATAAGATATTTACAGGTTAGGAAACCAAACATATGAGCGACAATAGTCTATCAAACCTACCGACACAGTATGTTCGAAATGTTGTCAAAGAAACCCTCAAAGGTGAGAAGAGTCTAGACTTTGATGATTTAAGCGAACAAGTTTTTGAAACTCTTTTAGAAGAGACAGAACCAACCAACGAAGACATTATTATTTTTGAGAATGTCTTATCAGCACTCGTAGAATCTGAACGTGTACATTACCTTCATGGGCATTACACTCTCAATGAAGAGTTTGTTGATAACTTAGAAGAAGAACTATACTCGCTCCCTAATTCTCATAGCCAACACCTCAATATTGATGGTGGTTTAAAACCTGTATATAGCGTAGGTTCTGAACGCTATAATGTTTGGGATAGTTTTGATATTGGTCAAGAGGTAAATGTAGTTCTACTGGCGGAACCAGAGAACAAGTTCGATACTAATGCTATTGCTATCTGTTTAGAAGACTCCCCCATCGCTTACCTGGCTCGTAGCGAAGCTAAACTCTATAAGCCAGTTATTGACAAATTATCTGATATGGGCGTTAGTTTAGAGCTTACAGGTATTGTTTCTGAAAACCCCCTTATGGAAGGCTACCGCTATTTTGAGTTGGCACCCTTAGAGCCTGAAGAAATAGAACCTTTATTATAAAATAAACTTGACTTCTCAAATGTTTTCTGGTATACTTATAATATCAAACAAACACTACAACTCTAAGGAAGTCCGTCTCATGAATATTCTTGGTGAAACTACTGAAGCTTTTCTCTCCCGTGTTCGTGGTATTCAGCGAGCACTCGTTGAGAACCTGACCGTAGAAACTACTGAAGAGGGTAAGATTATTTATTCTTACAAAGAAAACCTCAACTATGATGCAGCGGCTGTCGCTTTCGAGAAGCGTTATGCTTCTATCGCTGAAGGTAAGACTATTGAGGAAGTTTTTGACTGGTTACGTCAAAACGAAACTGCTGAACTTATCGAAGCCATCGGTGTCTATGGAGATTTAGACGATGAGTTTTTTGACGGTATCTATACTGTTATCAAATAAAAAGTTTAGACAATGAAAAGAACCCCAGCGGGAACATTTGCTGGGGTTCTTTTACTTTATTGTTTCCTAAATGTTAGAAGCGAAATTTGCTGAATGCTTTTTTCACTTGCTCAAGAATTTTATTGAAGTCAGCTTTAGCTTTTTCTGGAAGCTTGTTAGCGTGTTCAGAAATTTTCTTTTCAATTTTCTTCTTTACTTCTTTAACCTTATCCTTGTGGTCACCGTCGTGGTCACCATCGTGGTGGTGGTTATCTACTACGGGAGCAGGAGGAACTGGGGTTGGGTCTACTGGTGTAGGTGTTGGGTCAACAGGAACTGGAGTTGGGTCTACTGGAGTAGGAGTTGGGTCTACAGGTGTTGGAGTAGGGTCAACTGGGGTTGGGTCTACAGGAGCAGGGTCAACAATAGCATCGTTGATAACTTGAAGTTTGAAAGAACCATTTACAGTAGAAGCTACTTGGTCACTCAAAGTCAAACAAATGTTATAAGTTGCTGCTGAACCAGCAGGAGCATCACTAATAACAGCTAGTACAGGTGCCATACCTGCATCAGAATAGTTAGGAGTGTTAGAAGGGTCACCGTCATAGAAGTTACCTGAAAGAGTAATGTATGAAGGGAGAGTATCACAACCAGCGGTTACGATGTCTTGAGCGAAGTAACCACCATTTGACCAGTCGAGTCCTGTGCTGGTGTAATCTACAGAAGCGTTGTTGTGTTGAGTTTCATACACGCTTACTGAGAGTGGCAAACTTACATCACCAAGAGTTGCCGCATTTGCTGGAACTGCAAAAGCAAGACCGCTTAGAGCGACCGCTGACGCAGCAGAAATTGCTGTAATTTTTTTCATTTATTTTCCTTAAATAGATTTTAACTAATTAAGGTTAGTGCCTACCTACCATAGCAGTAACTTACCTTACAATAAGTATCAGCATTTTTTAGGTTTCATGGCACAAAATAGCGAAAAAAGACTAAATTAAGGAACTACCGTCTCCGTAGGAGTTGGCGAAGGAGTGCTAGTTTCTGTAGCCGAAGGACTCGGTGCTGGAGGTTCAGGAACAACAGGAGCAGGAGCTGGAGCTACATAAGTAGGTTGACCAGTATTGATATCATATTCGCCAGAAGCAAACCTATTAACCCACGCACGTAAATATGCTACATCAATTTCAGAACAACCTGTAGGGTAAAACTCCTTATGTAAGCGAATAGGTTCATTAGCAAGTTGAGCATTCTTAAGCTCAACCACATACATAAGAGCAGCTACAGTCTTATAAACATCATCACCTAGACGAGGGTCAATCTCCATCTTCCAAGCCCAAGGGTTACGGTAACCTGTAGTTGTAGCCATCCAAGATAAAGGCATCATATTGGTTACACGGTTAGCCGAAACAACAAAGTTGACAGTCAAGGCATCCTTATTATCGATATAGTTTACGATAGCATCGTGTGAAGGACTTAAGTCAGGCTCGCCCCACCAGTGAGCGTGAACCTCAATAGGGTTGTATTGGTATGTAGACCCAAACTTATTATTATAGTAAGCGTAAAGGCTCGAGTTCCAAGACTCTTCGGTCTCCCCTACTTGTTCGTTATCATTGTTCACGTCATATGAAATCCAGGAAGGAATATCTGAATAAGTCAAGTTATTCATTCGAGTACCATTATATGAGAACCCAGCAGGTGGAGTATAAACGTTGATATTGTTCGGAGCGTCTTGTGCTATTGCTTCAACGCCACGTGGGGCTACTGGTTGAGGGCGAATAGGTTCATCAACAATTGTTTCAGCTGATGCGGAAGGTGTTGGGGTGGCAGTTGTTTTAGGCTTGTCTTTGAGAGTTGCTGGGGAAACGAACTTGTATGGTTGCTCAAGTGTCGCCGCTTGTGCTGCGGGTTCACTTGACGGAGTGTTGACAACGCTTACAACTGCGATGGTTGAGGCTACGCCTAAACAGGCTGTTGTGGCTATCATAACTTTGGGTAGAAACAAGAAGTTGAGCAAGAGAGTTTTTGTCCTTATATTTTTTACGGTACTATATGGTTATCGGGTATGATAAGAAGACGTGTCTAACGTCTGGTATAAGCATAGCATATAAAGTATTATTTGTAAAATTATATATATAAGTAAAGTTATTCAATTATCGGCTATATGTCATTTCTTTAGAAGAAATAGCAATATGCCGATAGTTTTTTGAAAGTCTATGGTAGACTAATATTAAATTTATAAAAAGGATAAAAAGATATGGATTCCCACACTAACCTATTGACTGACGATATTGTTTACAAAACACGTGGCATTGGTCGAAAAAGTGCTTGGCACTATGAAGACTTTATGGGAACAATGATTTACGTCATTGATAAAATAGACTATGTAGATTTTCTAAACGAAGTAGACTTCGAGGGGCGAGGAATTCTTTCCAGCTTCGAACAAAACCCTGAAACATCTGAATGGGCGGTAAACATTTGTTCAGCATTAGGAATAAATTATAAAGCACGGCTCCTATTCGCTCAAAACCAAAATGTTGAAAAAGTTTTTATTACTCTAAAAGGTAGCTCTGACGGTTTTACCGAAGAACAAGCAGATACCATCGTAGAGTCATTAGCATTAATATTGAAAGATAGAGGAATTCCTTCCACTACTACAACTAACCGCATGGTTCTACCATCTAGTTATGAGGCGGAAACAGGAAACATTTTTGCTAGAAGCATTGAGGGTACGTTACGTCTAAACGGTATCTACTGCCCCTCTAATGGTAATGCTATTCTTCGGGCGAGCCAAAACCCTCTCATGGCGGACAAATATGTTTTTGATAACATTCTCAATAATACCCCTAATACCATCGTTGAACATGGGGCAGTTAAAAAGAAAATCTCTCGTAAGGCAGGAACAACCAAACGGGGCAAACAACGTGTTCGTGCGTCCTATAATGTTTCTATAGCAGATTTGCAAGCTAATGGATGGATAGCTAAAAATGCTAAAATTCGTTTTACTATTGAAAATAAATGCTCTATCCGTCTTATGGCTAAAGGTATTATTGAAGTCAACGGTAAACGTTACATTACCCCTAGTTCTGCTGGGCAAGCAATCTACGCTACGTTAGGTAATACAACTAAATGCAAATCTGCTTACCGCCAGTTTGAAGTTCAAACAAATAGTGGTGAATGGAAGAGTTTGGAATCTCTCCGCAAAACATATGTTTCTGCTGGGCAACCTAATCTACAAAAAGTAGTAATCAAAGCAAGTAGCAGGTCTGATGTTACTGTAGCAGATATTATTGCTGCAGATATTCTTCCTACTCGTAATATTACAATCGATTTCGTGAAAAAGGGTATTAAAGGTTCAGCTATTATTGATGATGAAGGTAACATTATCTATAATGGACAATCTTATAAGTCTCCTTCAGCTGCGGCGAATGCTGTAATTGATGCTAGTGGTCAAACTTCTGTTCGCTACCGTGATGGTTGGGCTGGATGGACTTTGATTGATGAACTTGGCGTGGAACGTTCATTAGGTTACTACAGAGCTATTGCAGAATAGGTAGCTTCACTCTACAACATAATAATCACCGTAAGAACAGTACGCTTCTTACGGTGATTATTATTGGTATGTCTGAAGATAAGATACCCTTACCAACTATTTCGACTAGTTTTTATAAGAAAGTGCAATAACTTCTTATAAAAACTGATAGTTATATTATAACTAATACGTGAGGTTTATAATGTCTGATAATAAAAAATGCCAATCCAAGAGTCCTGAAAATTGCCCCTATCACGGTGCTTTGTTGCGACAAGAAAAAGCACTCCAGGAATTGTCAAAAAGTTATAGTGAACAAGCTTTAGAAGAATATTTCTTATCTAGAAAACAATTAGAATCTCAAGAAGCACAACAGTGGGTACAAGCTGAAGCAGATAACCCACAATTATCTCAGTCTTGGAACAGCGAAATTGTAACTAATATTACGGTAACCCTGCCCCAAATACAAGAAACTGTTCCAAGTATTCTAACTCAAACTCTAAATAAAATCGCTCAGGAGCAAAGTTATATTATAGATTACAGTAGATTTTCTCCGCAAGCTTTAGCCAGTCAAATGGGGAATATCTTAGAAGAAGTTTATTCTCAGCAATTTAATAATTTATATAATGAAAGTAGAACTCACTTTTATATAAAAGGGGATTCTCTAAGTAAAATTATCAAAGAGGCTCGAAAAGAAACAAAAACTGAGGACAAAAAGAAAGTATTTGATTTACTGACTAAAAAATATCTTTTCACTGAAAAGTATGCTAATGAGATTCTTGATAGTAAATTGAAAAAAGCTATTCATCTTCCAGACGTAATTCAAGTAAATAGGACTGGCAAGGTTCCTATTATCAAGTGTGGAGAAATGAAAGCAAGCGGACAAAATGATAGCTCGAGCATACCCGAAAATATTGATAAGCTAGTCTATGGGACACGTAACTCTGCTATAGAAGCTTGGAGTGGAAAAACTGATGTAGAAGTTAAAAGAGCTATTCTTATTACCGCTACAACAAGTAATGCTGAAGGAAAATTTATTCATAAGAATAAGTGGAGTAACGATATCAATAAGCGACAAGCAGCTATAGGTGATATAGAAGTGTTCTGCAATGAAGAGGCATTTACTTGGTTAGCTGATAAGACGATTACAGCAGAAGAATATAAAAAAGAATTTATTAATACAACTGCAGCAACTGCTTTAGAACGTGTAAAATTAGCTTCCTAAAATTTTTGAAGAACTAAGGTTATAGCCGATATATATGGTATACTAGTACATATAGACTACAAGGATTTTTATTATGACTGAGCCACTTACACCTATGTTCAAATGGACAGGCGGAAAACGTCGAGAAATAAAACATTTTTCTCCTTATTATCCTGATTTTGTAAAGGAAGAAAAAGAATATAATTATGTTGAGCCTTTCGCAGGAGCCGCAGCAACGTTTTGGTCGCTTAATAATCTTACGGGAACTAATGTGATTAATGAGTTTGACCCTGAGCTAATTAACTTTTATACTCAAGTAAAAATGCAGAACAAAGATTTTATAAAATATGTTGCTGAAGCAGTTTCGCTATATAAAGATAATTCTTCTGAATCACATGACAAACAAGAAGCAATGTATTACAAATGGCGAAATCTTGACCGTAATGATGGGTTGTCTAAACTAGATGATGCCAAAAGAGCCGCTCGTTTTTATATCGTAAATCAGCTTGCTTTTAGTGGAATGAGACGCTTCAACGGAGCAGGAGAATTTAATGTTCCATATGGTCATTATAAAAATCTAAATGATACTGTATTGACTAGTGCCGCACATGTGAAACTTTTACAAAATACAGAACTTATTACAGGTGATTATAGTATCCCTGTAGCGGATAATGATAAGGAAAACACTTTTATTTTCTTAGACCCACCTTATACCCGAGTAATGAAAAAATATTCTGCGGACAGCGAATTTGGTGATGAAGAACAGTATGTTTTAGCAGAAACATTAAAAAATTTAGAAGCAGCCAAGTGGATGATAGTTATTGATAAATCAGCTTTAACAGAAAAGTTATATAAAGATTATATCAAGCATAGTTATGCTCTTAGCTATGGCGTGAATATTAAAAATCGTTTTTCAACAGCAGTCGAACATATTATAGCTACTAATTATTAATGTTTAAATAATTATGAACCTACTCACAATTATACTCTTCACAGTATTTGCCATATTCGCTGTAATGCTCACAGTAGCCACAATACTATTTTGTATAGCCTTGCTTACCGCAGTAGTTAAAACACCTATTACGGGGTATTCTGAGCCTGATGAAGGAGAATACAGCGAAGTTCATGGAGAAGTCCGCTACGAATAGCAATTATATGCTATACTGATAGTAACTGGAAAGAAAGACCCCAAGCACAATAATGCTACTACCTATTATTTGGATTGCTCTCACCGTAGTAATCCTCTCGCTCGCTGTTACTTCGGTTACCATAGTTTCAATACTTGGTGCTAGATATGCTTACAGCCGACGAGAAGAAATTTTTTCCTGGCTCGATAAATACTGGACTCAAGCCTTTTATAGAATTCGTTACCTTATCAAAAAGTAATTCAAAAACTATTGTCTAACTTACCTATATATGATATAATAGATATTAGGCAAAGGAGCAGATTGTTTACAGATAAAGATTACATTCTAAAAGTAGAACCAACCACGGGTAGACTACACCACGTAATGATACTCGTTGCTTCACGCCCAGAAGAACCTTCCGAATATATTGAGTTCTTTACTCGAGAAGCCCAAAGGTTCGCTTACGACTTCAAATGTAAATTTGTCTCTATCCTTGATGTAAGAGTAAACGCTTTTAACGAGACTGCTATTTTAGAATTCCTTGTCAAAGAATACAAGACACCTGAAAAACGGGAAGCAATACATACTCCCCCAGTTCGCCTTACTGACTAAACTTTTTCAGCAGCGATACGTTCAATAATTTTACTATAATATTCAGGGTCACGCTCACACCCAATAGCATTTCGTCCTGCTCGTAAAGCAGCAACCGCTGTAGAACCAGAACCCATAAAAATATCTAAAACGGTATCACCCTCATTAGTATATGCCCTAATGATACGGTCTAACACATCCAAGTTTTTAGTAGTAGGATGCCAACCTATAAAGTCTTTAGAAGTAGTATGATTATTTTTTTCCCAAACACTGGTAGGAATGGTTCCTTTAGTGAAAGCCTCACCATTGCGGGGATTGACTTTCATTTTGCGTTCTTGACGGACATCATCAGCGTTGAATAAGAAATCTTCGCCCTTAGAATAACACCAAGCATACTCATGTTTACGAGCAAAGTTATTTTTAGCTCGACCACCCCAATTGTATGACCAAATGATTTCATTCTGTCCTACAAGTTCAGGGTTAGAAGATAAACTATCTAATTTATATTTTATGAAAGTGTCTGTCTTTAGAGTTCCCCAAACAACTAACATACGGTTTGGCTTGAGTACTCTGACACATTCGTCAGTCCATTCTTTACACCAAGCGAGGTAATCTTCTTCAGTAGCCCATTGACTATCCCAACCTTTACCACCATCAAAACCTATAGCATAAGGTGGGTCTGTAAGAATTAGGTCGATACTGTTATCAGAGAGCGTTTTGATGTAAGTGAGGCAATCCTCATTTTTTATATCTATTGTGGGCATAAATCCTTCTAAAGTCTTTATATTATATCGGTTAATATTTTATTTTTATGGGAATATGTGGTATAATTATAATAAGATGTCTAATATTAAAAAAGCCCATGAACGTAAATTCCATTATGTATATAAAACTACTAATACTATTAATAATAAATACTATATAGGGCTACGCTCAAGTGAAAAGCTTAATGATGGCTATTTGGGAAGCGGAGTACTTCTAAAAAGAGCAATTCAAAAATATGGAAAAGAATTTTTTGTTAAAGAAATACTAGTAGTTTTTGGTTCTCGTGAAGAAGCATCTCTTTATGAGCAAAAAATCATAACCAAAGAGATGGTACAAGATGCAGAGTGCTATAATTTATGTGTTGGGGGAGATAATAGTGGAGCAGGGAAAAGAACGAATTCGGAAGAAAGTAAATACCAAAACCGAATAAAACATTTAGGCAAAAAGCACGCAGAATCAACTAAAGAACTTTGTCGGCAAATTATGGTGGAGGAACATTTAAACAGGAAAAAAGATTCAGAAATTTATAAAAAAATTAAAGCAGTCCGCAACACGAAAGAATCAAAAGCTAAAACAAGTGCCCAAGCAAAAGCACAATGGAGTAATAAAGATTTTCGAGAGCGGGTAACACGTAATATGAAAACTGCAGCAAATACGGAGGAATTCAAAACAAAATCATCTTACAACGCTCACTACCGCCATCATGTTTTAGACAAAAAGCAAAACGATAAATGTCGGTGGTGCAATGGAGAAAAGAAGTGGTGGTAGCTACGGAATAAAACCCTACCTTATTTTGTTTTATATGATAGAATAAAAGTTGAGTCAAGTCGGCTCAACTTTGTATGAAAGGAACAAATGGGTAAAACAGTTGGCATTGACCTCGGAACGGTTAACTCTGCTGTGGCAGTAATGGAAGCAGGGAATGGTAAGATTATCGCAAATGCGGAAGGCTTTAATACTACCCCTTCTATCGTAGCCTTTGTAAAAGGAAGTAATGATGTTCTTGTTGGTGAGACAGCGAAGCGTCAAGCAGTAACAAACGTTGACCGAACCATAGCATCAGTAAAACGACACATGGGTACTGATTGGAAATTTGACGTTGATGGTAAGAAATACTCTGCACAAGAAATTAGTGCTCGTATTCTACAGAAACTAAAACGTGACGCTGAACAATATCTGGGAGATACAGTAACAGATGCTGTAATTACAGTTCCCGCATATTTTAATGATGCCCAACGTCAAGCAACAAAAGAAGCAGGAGAAATTGCTGGACTCAACGTTCTTCGTATCGTAAATGAGCCAACTGCTGCTGCTCTCGCTTATGGTTTAGATAAAGGTAAAGAAGACGAACTCATCCTAGTCTTTGACTTAGGTGGTGGAACATTCGATGTGTCTTTACTTGAAGTTTCGAAAGATGAAGGCTTCTCTACCATCCAGGTAAAAGCAACAGCAGGAGATAACCACTTAGGTGGTGACGACTGGGATAAAGCATTAGCTGACCACATTGTTGCTAACTTTAAGAAAATAAATGGTGTAGATTTATCTAAAGATAAAATTGCTATGCAGCGTATCAAAGAAGCAAGTGAGCAAGCAAAGAAAGAACTTTCTTCTGCTACGACCACTACGGTTCAATTGCCTTACATTAGTTTGACTGATACAGGTCCTCTCAACTTAGAGGAAACTATTACTCGAGCACAGTTTGAACAATTGACTGAGAAACTTCTTGACCGTACTAAGAAACCTTTTGAGAATGTGCTTAAAGATGCTAAAGTAAAAACAGCAGACATTGACCACATTGTTCTTGTAGGTGGTTCTACTCGTATGCCAGCTGTTGTAGAATTAGTAAAAACTCTTACAGGTGGCAAACAACCAAACCAAGGTGTAAACCCTGACGAGGTTGTAGCCGTAGGTGCTGCTTTACAAGGTGGTGTGCTAAAAGGTGAACGTAAAGACGTTCTACTCATCGACGTTACTCCTCTAACTCTTGGTATTGAAACTGCGGGTGGAGTTATGACTAAAATGATTGAACGTAACTCTGCTATCCCTACAAAGAAAACAGAAATCTTTACTACAGCTGTAGATAACCAACCAGCAGTAACTATTCAAGTTTTCCAGGGAGAGCGTGAATTTACTAAAGATAACCAACAATTAGGAACTTTTGATTTGACTGGTATTGCTCCAGCACCTCGAGGTGTCCCACAAGTTGAGGTTACTTTTGATATTGACGCTAACGGTATTGTTAATGTTTCTGCGAAGGACAAGGGAACTGGTAAAGAACAGAAGGTTGTTATTTCTGGAGGTTCTACTCTTTCTAAGGAAGACATTGACCGTATGGTTCGTGAAGCCGAAGAGAATGCTTCTAGCGATAAGCAGAAACGTGAAGAGGTCGAAACACTTAACATGGCTGAACAGTTCGCTTACAGTCTTGGTAAGACTATGAAAGAACACGGTGATAAGGTAGATGTTTCTACTAAGGAACTTATTGAAGGCAAGCTTGCTGAACTCAATAAAGCACTTGGTGAGAAAGATGCTCCTACCGCTAAACGCCTCGTAGAAGAGTTATCTGAACTACAAGGTAAGATAGGGGAAGCAGTCTATGCTGACCAGCCACAGAGCCAACCACAAGCCGCTGAAGGCGAAGACGTGGTTGAAGCGGAGATTGTAGAAGAGTAACCCATATCTCTACAAATCCGAAGAGGGTGTAACCAAAATACTGGTTACACCCTCGTTCTTTTAAAGTTTTTAAACTAATGTCCTTCACATACAGGAAGGTCACGCATAGCAAGAAGGGAGTTAGGTTCTAACGCACCAATACGCCCATCACATTTTTCACATACCTCAACATCAGTAGGAGCAAACATAGGGTTCTTCATATATAAAGGTAAAGCATCGTAAGCGGCTTTTTTAGCAGCGGCTTTTTCACGACGCTTATTCATAAAAGCTTGGAACTTAGAAGTATTAGTGCCACCGTCAAGTAAGGCTTCACCTGCTAACATAATGTTTTTTGCTTGAGCCTGGTCAGCGTTAAGGTGCTCGCCACCGATACGGCAGTTTACTTTAGCATCGCAAGGGACATATTGTCCAGCATTTTTTCCTGTAGCAGCAATGTGATATTTATTAGACACGAGAATTCCTTTATCTGAATGTATCTAATATCTAACAGTTTTGACTATGAACGAATAAGGGTTAGAGCCTCATCACGAATATTTTCCATAAGTTCTTTCGAGGATGCTTCCACATTCAAGCGAAGTAAAGGTTCTGTATTAGAAGAACGAACGCTAATCCACCAGAATTCTTCCCCATCACAATGGCTAACAGTGATACCATCAAGGTGGTCTACTTCACCACGAGAACTAAAAGCCTCAAGAATATTATTATTAGCAACTGTAGCATCAGTTACACGAGTATTTATTTCCCCTGAAGAAAAATATGGAGTGTATTTTTTAGCAAGTTCAGCCATAGTCAAACCTGTATCATTTACTTCACCAATCATATGAAGAGCAGCAAGCATACCACTATCAGCATTCCACATAGATTGGAAGTAGTAATGTCCTGAATGTTCCCCACCGAAGATAGCACCAGTGCGAGCCATCTCAGCCTTAGCGAGAGAATGTCCGACCTTTACACGAATAGGTTCAGCACCCGCATCACGAATTACTTTAGGAACGTTTAGAGAAGTGGTGAGGCTGTGAAGAACTTTGATGTCTTCCTCACCTCGTGCTTTAGCAGCAGCGATTTCTCGTAATGAAATAACAGCAGCAACAGCGGAAGCTTCCACGGGGTTACCTTCATTATCTACCACGAAGCAACGGTCGGCATCACCGTCAAAAGCAAGACCTAAGTCAGCACCTGTTTCTAAAACTTTAGCACGCAAGTCTTTGAGGTTCTCTACGTCGAGCGGATTTGCCTCATGGTTGGGGAATGAACCGTCAAGTTCAAAATAGAGAGGAATAATTTCGAAAGGTAAAGCATCAAAACCAGCAGCCTCACCGAACACAGAAGGAACCGTAAAACCACCCATACCGTTAGCCGTATCGATAACGATTTTGAGAGGGCGGGCGTTTTCTAACTCTACCTTGCTACGCATAAAAGTAACATAGTCTTGCATGAGGTCTTTGCGAGTGAGTGTTCCCATTTTTTCTACAACAGGAACGCCTTCTACCATATAGATAAGAGCACGCTCTTTGATAGAATCTAGACCTGTATCTTTGCTAATGCTTTTGGCTCCTGCTCGACACATTTTGATGCCATTATATTCTGCGGGGTTATGTGAGGCTGTAAATATAGCAGAGGGCATATCTAGGAGACCTGAAGCGAAATAGTTTTCGTCAGTAGAACATAGCCCCATAAGAATAACATTTGCTCCTCTTTCACGAGCTCCCTCAATAAAGGCAAGAGAGAAAGGTTGTGAAGAGTCACGCATATCGTGTCCTACTACAATAGTTTTACAGCAGGCTTCTACTTCGTCAACGAAGGCAGCTCCTGTAGCATATGCTACTTCGAGAGTAATATCTCTACCTACTACTCCTCTCACATCATAAGTTTTGTAGGCTCCGTTTAGAATGGCACGGGCTTCTTCGACAGTGTATGGAGAATTTGACATAATATTCTTTCTATATGATTATATTTAGTATATCGGGTTTTACGTTTAAAATCAAGTTCCTGGTTAAAATAAGTTTAGCCTCCCGACATGGAGTATCGGGAGGCTAACAAACTAACTTAAGTAAGTAAGTAGGTAGGTAAAGTTAGTTTGTTTACGGTGTTTGCCGTAAGAACTATAAAGGTTATCGGCTCTAAAAACGGGTCAAAACTTTTTATACTATTTTATTATCTTTTATACTATTGTAAAAAAATACCCCAGTAAATATAAGGGTTTTCAAATAGCCTTGTTTTATTTTCTAACCTATGGTAAGATAAAAATATAACTATTTGAAAGGTTCCTTCGTGGATTCTAGCACTACTATCTTTATCTTTGGAGCAGTAGCTTCTGTCCTATTCATCGCATCAAACTATGTGCTCAATAGGAACCTAGTTATCATTCTACAAACAGCAGCTATTAGCGTGCTTGTTTTACAATATAGTGTAGTTATGGGTCTCTTCGCTATTGCTATCCTAAATGCTATGTTCATTGTAAGAAACTTTTTCTTCTACATAAAGAAATGGGAACGTTTCTACCCTCTCTTTGGTGTTATCAGTTTAGTTATCTTTACCGCAATATATGTCTGGCTACAAATAATTCCTGACCTCAATACCACAGGAACGGTTCAACTTGCTACTATCTTCCCGCTACTTGCTGCCTGGTTCTCAACTATTGCGTTAGCACAAGTAAACATTTTCCGCCTCAAAATATTCTTCGCTATTGCTTCACTGTCGTGGGTAATGTTTGATATTGTTCTAGGACTTTGGGGTAACATTATTGGTGATGGTTTCAGTTTTATAGCAGGACTTATCGCTATCAGTCGTATTGTTTGGTTAGAGCGTAAAAGCAATAGTGAACTCCGATAGTTCCTAGATGAGTCAAGAAAACTATGATAAAGGTTATATAGACGGAACTGTGGAAGCCACAGCCAAAGAGCGTAGGCGTATCATAGACTTACTCACTTCAAAAGGCATCCTCTTCGTAGGTGGAGATGGTAATTACCTTTATGCTATCAATGATTATGATATGGGTGCGTTAGAAGAACTTTAGTCTTCGTCTAAATCTTCACCATCGTATACGTGATGCGTGACTGCTTCATGAAGTTCTTCTTTGCTATTATGACGGTTCTTACGATTCTCGTGATGAATTTCATCTTTACCTGTACACATTTTACAGCCACAAACATTAGTGCCGTTGGGTTCAAAAGCATAGTAACATTTGGTTTTCTCTTCGCCAGCTTCCGCCTCGTTGATAAGTCTAATGTCTCTTTCAGGTAAATCGCATTCTCTGCCACCTGTGTGGTCATGAGTTTCCACAAGAGTTACAGCGTGGTCTTTATCATCTAGCATACGAACACGTAAAGGTCGTGTCTTGTAAGTTCTGGACATTTTGTCTCCTTCAACTTGATTGTTATTTATACTATCGGTTTTATCTAGAAGTGTGCGATAATAGTTATAGAGGGTGAATACTTGTCAGACTTGGGCGTTCACTATCCGACACCCCATATACTGTCCGAAGTATCACATAGGTGACAACTTAGCTAGGCAGCTGGGACAGTATTCACCCTCGTATTTTTTATAAAAATGTTTCTCATAAAACTTGACATACATTAAGTTATCTGATAGGCTTATTCTATAAGCACAACAACCACTATCAAAGGAACATCTCAAATGTCTGAAACCGCTCCCCTTCGTCGCTCAACTTTCATTGACAACGGTGTAGAAAAGGCAAACCGTACTTTCGTATATCTTATGTCTTCACTTTCTATTGCTGCTATCGTAACCACCGTTATTGGCTACTTCGTAGTTACCAACTAAGGAATAACATTATGGGACAATATCACCTTCCTATCTCTTTGACCGCTCAAGAGAAGCTACGACCTTCCGACTATGACGACGGCAACAAGCTCCTGGAAATGACGTGCTCGCAAGATGGAGTAGTCAAGAAGCTTGGAGAACTTTTACAATCCAGTTGGAAAGGTCACCGTATTGCTATTATTGGTGACTATTGTGCGGAAGACGATTTGTCCGCCGAAGCCTTAGAAGGTATTACTCTTCCTCATGCTGTAGACCTTTACGACGTTTGTATGGAGACTTTTAACTCCCCCGCAGAAGTTGATTTTATCAGCAGCAATGAATCAGTCCATGTTATTTACAATTTGACTAAAAATGAATACCTACTTCCTTCCGATTTCGGAGATAGTAATGCTCCTTCTGTTTTTATTGATGAAGGTATTGATGGCGGAGTAATGACTGCTTTCTTCAGTTTGCTTGCCGTATCTTGTAGGGGTGGAGCAAGAGGTGGTGGAGACATTGATTCTTCTAGCGACCTTATTGGTTCATGGGGTGGTGACCGTATTGCTATCGTTACTGAAAATGATTTGCCAGAGAATGCGACAAACATTAGTTCTGGTATGAAGGATATCTTGGTAGAAGCTAAAGAAGGTGCGTATAAAGAAATAGATGATACTGTTGTACGCCTTCGCTGGGACTACCGTGCTCAAGCTTATGTGGAGCAGAAGATAGCATAATTTTTACAAGTTTGCGAGGGTAGGGATTTCGTGGTTGTTTCCCCTACCCTCGTTTTTCTTTTAAAGGGGGAGCAAGAACATCAGTTCTTTAGCGGACAACTGAGTATTACCCGTCAGAGCCTTCAGGTAGCCCTGTAAGCCATTTATAGTAGTCATACGGGCAAAGACCTCATCTAATGTTAGCGACTGTTGTACGCCTTTTCTGGGGCGTATCAGGTTGATATGATTCTCTACATAGTAAGGAATTTTTCCTTCTATTTTTGCTATCTTCAGTCGAGGATTATCTAAACTACCAACTATACGGTTTACTAACAAACACTCTCCTACCAGAGGCGTTTTGTCACAAGATAAATATCGTTTAGAGGATAACTTATCTGATAATACTATTTCATTCGAAGAAGCAATATCTTTAGCATAATAAAGAAGGGTGCCTTCAGACTGGGAAGATAGCTCCGTTTTATATGAGTTCCATGTTATAGTTCCTGTTACTGCTTCATAGCCATAATCATATAAAGACTTTTTACCAACCCACATTTCTTCTATAAGTTTCTTATTATCTGTGAAGATAACAGGAGCGTCAGTATTGCCTGTCATTTTAGCAAAATCTATTACATACTTATTATTCTTTTTGGGAGGGGTCTTTTCGATAATAATGATTTGAACAGAAGTAAGAGCATCTGTAAAATGACTGTTGTCTCTTACTACTTTGAGAAAACTTATGTTTCCATTATGTAAAATCCATTTACGCAAGTTAGCAAAATAAGCACCCGCATTCATACTGGGTGGAACAATAAAACCCATACGTCCACCAGTTTTTAGAAGAGGAAAATACTTCTCAAAGAAAAGCGAATATATATTAGTCCTACCACCACTAACCTCAAACTTATTACCGTCAAACTCTGAACTTTTCAATTCAAAATATGGAGGATTGGCTACGATAAAATCAAAATACTCTAACCATACGTCTTCGTTACTGTCAAATACAGAATGTTCTCTAAACTTAGCTTTATAAACTTGTTTCTTAGCAATCTGTAAAATATCAGGGTCAACATCCCACCCGTATAGTTCTAATTCTTTCGCATTACGACTAGAACCGAGTAGAAGTTCTCCCGTTCCTACCGCAGGGTCTAAAACTTTAGCCCCGTCAAAAATACCTAACTTGTCAAACATTATTTGACTAACTTGTGGAGGAGTCATATATTGACCTAAACTTTTACGCTTCACAATAGGGGTTTCTGCCATATATGCTGAAGAAAGATTAGTGAGTTCCATAAAACTATCTATCGGATATGATACTTGATAAACAAAAATGTTAGATATATAATATAGGACACAAAGGAAAATACTATGGTTAAATATCACATTGCCGCTACTGGCAAGAATGCTGGAAAATGGGTACTCTGTACCGCTGAAAAGAACTGCCGTATCGGTGGAACTCACATTTCAAACAATTCAGCAGCAGCAAAAGAAATTATTGATATTCTAGATACTCTTCCACCAGCAGATGACATTCGTGTGGCTCGTGTAGGTTTTAATGATAACGGTAAAGAACTCGTAAAAACAGTACCAGTTCCTAATCAAAAATATATTGAAGACATCAGAAAAGCACAAGCAGAAGGTTTCGAGGTTTTCGAAGGACCTTGGGGAACAAACGAGTTTGACCGAAGCGTAGTTTTAGAAAAATATGATGAGGAACTCGGTGGGAAGTTTGTTCTATGGTTTGTTGACCGTGATTTCAATAATGGTAATGGAACTCGTTCTCCTGACTTTAGCACTTCCGCATGGTTTAAAGCAGACACCGTAAAAGGTTATGCTTTCCCTCAACACGCTATTCTTCTTGACAAGAGCGAGGGGTATTCTTATGACGCATTAGTAAAAGGTGCGAGTGCTTGTGACGAATGTGGAAAAACGGTTGGACGTGCTAACCTTCACCACGTAGGTTTCGCAAGTTCTGTATGTGAAGAATGTTATAGCGACACTCGTGACCGTATGGAAGCACCTGGCTGGGCTAACTAACCTCTATATAACATAAATATAGCCCCCTAACATTTTTAGTTAGGGGGCTATATTGTTTAATGGTTTATTCCCATTCAGAATGTCCGTGTTCACGAGCCTCAGATTTCAGTCCATTACGGTATTCACCCTCATGAATCCAGCTGCTTCCTGCGATGATAGCATCACCGAATACTTGAGCAGTTCCTGTAACCTTTGCTTGTTGGCGAACTTTTGCGTTACCAAATACTTGAGCAGTTCCACCAATTTGAGCACCATCAGAAACTGTAGCCTCGCCGTAGACGTGAGCACGCTCATCTACATAACCACCCCAAATAGTCGCATTACCTTCAACCATACCACCACGAAGCATACCACCATTTACGATAGCATTACCACGTACTTCGCTGCCAATAACATAACCACCGTTAATACGAGCATAACCTCTTACACGAGAGGCTTGATAAATTAGTCCACCTTTAACAATGGCTTCTTCGCCTACAGTTGCTTGCCCCATAATAGAAGCATCACCTTCAGCAATAGCATTACCAGCAATTACAGCATTACCTTTTACTTGAGTGGCTCCACCAATCTTAGCGTTGCCAGCAATAACAGCCTGTCCGCTAACAATAGCATTACCATAGATAGTAGCGTTGCCACCAACATATGCTTCTTCTGCGACGAGAACATTTCCAGCGATGCTAGCATTACCAGCAATAAGAGCATCGCCACCTACGAAAGCACCATCTTTGATTCGGGGAGAACCGTCAGGGAGGAGGGGGGATTCAATCCATCCACCTTTATCGCCTTTTTTGATATCGAATTCGGGGAAGTCTTTTGTAGCACGGATACGATATGTAGGAACGCTATCTACGATACGCACTTCTCCTGTAAGGTCATAACCGTTATTGAGTTGTTTGGCTTGGTCTACTGCTTCAATCTCAGCAATGAATGCCTCTTTGTTGAGCCCATTATTGATGGGTGTGTGACCGCCACCACGTGAACAGTTCTTCGTGTAACAGTTTGACCCGTCAGCGTGTTTAGCAATGGGGTTAGACATAAGTGTTTCTCCTAAATATATATACTTTATATATCTAACATTTTAGGAAAAGATAAAATGATATTATGTATTATCTTCTGGAGTTTCTACAGTATCTTTGATTTTAGTTGCCTCATGAAGGATAGTTCCTGATAGAAGTATCATTTGAGTATCATCAAGATTTCGCATACTTGCTGCTACCTTACGACGGCGTTCTCTAATGTTTTGTGCCTTCTCTTCAGGAACAGCATCAGCGGGGGAAATCTTAGCAAGTTTAGCTTGTTCCTTGATAGCAATAGATGCTTCGGCTAACATCTTACCTATATCTTGGGAAATCTTTTCAGGCAATACAGTCTTATGACTAAGTGCTTTCGTAATAGCGTAGCAAATACTCTGAACACTATGGGCATTTGCTTTAGTAATTTTTACTTGAGTAATGACTTGTTCAACCTCATGTTTCTGAACGAGAGGTGACCATTTCGCATCTTCATATGCTGACCAAATCTCTTCACGAGAAATTGAAACATCTTCCAAAATAGTATCTATATTATTTTGCCATTTAGTGGCTTCTTCGATAGTGAGATTACCTTCACGGAAACGAATACTAATAGTTTTGAGCAGTTTAGAAATATCTTTGCTTTGCTGAACTGTTTCAGCCAAGACTTGTTGATGAGGGTGTCCTGGTTTGATAAAGTATGAAACAGTTAGGGCACATATGGCTCCTAAGATAACACCGAACAAACGATGAGTTACATTATCAATGTTCCCTAAAAGTGGTCCCGTAACTAAGACTACCGTTACGGCAATAGTTATTCCACCTTCAGCACGAAGTTTAAGTAGCCACCCCATAATGAATGATACAAGAACCATACCTGTAAGCGTATAAATATTAAAACCAAGTAAAGCAACAAAGATAAGTCCGAATAAGGCACCTACTAGGGTTCCTACTACTTGGCGGATGCTTTCTCTTACGGTATCGTGAAAGGTGGGCTTGATAGCGGCGAGAGCGATAATAACAGCAACTTCAGGAGAAACGAAAGGTAACGCTTTACCTATGAGATACGCAGCACCAGCAGAGATAGTAGCGAGTACAGTTACTCGAAACGCATAGGCACGATAAAGTGCTTTAGCGTCCTGCTGAAGAAGTTTTCTTATCATATTCTTTTCTATCATAACATATTTTACATATATTATATGGGCTTAAAAGGAAACCTCCACCCAGCGAGAGAGAAACTGGGTGGAGGTAGTCTATTTAGAGAAGCTAAAAATTACTTCTTAGCTTCTCGTTGGCGGCGGTCAGATTCGCTTTCGAACTCAATAATTCCCCAATAGTTTGTTGAGTTGGTACGACCCTCAACACTATCACTTTGAACTTGACGGTAAGCACCAAAAATAATGTTAGCACGGTCATATAGTTCACGAGCATCAGGAGTGAAGGTTGAGTAACCATTATTGTTCTCTTCCCAAATCTGTGGGTCGCCAGCACCCATAATAGTCATACTGATACGGTTACGAGCGGAGTTTGGAGAAACCTTGAATTTGAGGTGCTTAGGGAGGTAACCTTCTTTTTGTGCTCGTTTAAAATCTGCTGTAAGGTTAGTAGCAATCTGACGAGTAGAAAGGTTGGGGTCGTACTTTTCACCAGTAGTTACGGGCCAAAGGCTATCACCAGAAGCAGCATAACCTGGAAGTTTGTAAGTAGAAGTTTCAGAAGGAACAAGTGCTCCACCATATTGAGCATCTAGAGTATTCTTTGCTTCGTTCTCAACGACACGAGCAGCAGCCATATCTAGACGGAAACCAATGTCAAACCATTCAGAGGAACCTTTTTCTGCTGCTTCGTGTTTAGCGAATAGTTCATCCACGCCTTGAGGAGTTGCTTCATAAATCTCTTGAGCACGTTCTGCTTCACCTTGAGCGAAAGCAAGTTCAGAGTATGGAACATTCTCTCCACGTTCCATAGCGAGTTGCTTACCCGCAAGATTGAGGTTCGCAACAGCAAGGTTACGACGTGCTACTTCACTAGCATCAGGTGCGTGGTAGCGGCAGGTAGAAGGTTTAGAACTTTTGCATTTTACAGTAATCATACTGTATATCTAACAAAATGCTATTTAGTAAATGCCTTTATCTGGTAAAGACGACCTACACTATCAAGCGGAGCAACGGGAGGAACGCCCTCATGTTTTGGAGCACGAGTTTTAGCAGCGTCAGCAAACTGGTTGTAAGCATTCGTATCAAAAGTTAGGCAACTTTCTGAAGCACCCCAAGAAGAGAAAGCAATATCACGATTATATGGAATAGTTCTGTCCTGAACCGTATAAGGTAATAAGAAAGTTGTAGGTTTTGAAGTATTCAGTCCAGCAACATATTTACTCATCTTATCAAACTCTTCAGCAGTTACTTTCTTATTATACCAAATAATGTTATAACCATCCCAAAGAGCACGGTTGATATCTTGACGAGAGAAGCCTGTGAATGTATTGTCATATACGCCAACTTTTTCAGGAGCAAAAGCTTCACGAGACATAAACCCATATGTAGGAATGTTTACTTCTTGAACAGGAATACCATCGTCAGGATGCCCCTGAACGATACTCTCTGGAATAGTTCCATACCATTCTTTATTAATATCGAAAATGAATACACCACCGCAACCATTCGCTGCTGCCACAGCAGTTGGTTGATATTGCCAAGATTGCCCTTCAGAAGCTTTAGGCTGTGAAGCATCAGGAATACTGATAGTGGCGAGTAATAGGCTACCCAGAGCGAGCACTAGAAAGCCACTAATGTAGAGTTTCGTTTTTGTAAACATAAGTATGTATAATATCGGTTAGTTGGGGAATGTCTTGATAACTTCTGCCGCACTTTTAGTTAGACGGATACGAACTGGTTGATGGTAGATAATTTTCTCTGGAATAAAGATAGAGTTGAGTCGTTTCATATATTCTTTGTCTTCTTTTTGAAGAACAATAGTAGAGTAACCTGTTTCCTTATTATATGCTTCAGCTATGCGGGAAGCAAGAGCTCTTACACCAGAAACCATTTCCATAGAATGGATATATTCAATAACTTGGGTTTTATCAACTTGAGGTGGAAGGAAAGTTTTAGTATGGGTAACCTTTGATGGGTTTACATAACTGTTGCCTGTTTTTACATTCCATTTTTTCACCCAGTCTTCAAGTGCTGTATCTTCGGGGTTAGGAGTGTTAGCATATTCGGTTAGGTCTTCGAGAGAGAGTAAAGCTAAATCTATGTTTGTTCTATTGTATACATCATTTTTGATAATGTAACCTGCGTCATTATAGGCTTGAGCTAGAGCGTTGGCTGTGCGTTCTCCGAGAACTTCTGGTACGGTTCCTGCTATGATAACTTGAATGGGGTTCTCGAACTTATTCCAGTGCCAGTTGAGTTCAGCATGGTTTGATAGTCTGAAGTTGAGGTTATCAGCATAACCTACGTAGTATGGTTTAGAGTATTGAGTATTAGGAATGTTGAGTGCTAATATGTAAACAAATGCTCTATTGGGGCTTGCTTGTAAGTTTTTTCCTTTGAAGTTTACTACTTCATAATAGGTTGCTCTTTTAGCCATACTTTTCTCCTTCTTTCTATAATAGCACATTATGATATTTTTTAGAGCCGATATTAACTTTTAACTGTATAACGGCTTTTCTGTAATGGTTGAGTTGTTAGTACATTAGTATAACGAAGCTGCGAAAAAGTGATTCTTTAAGGTAGAGCGTAAATATAGGTGGGTCGTCCAAGTTTATTCTTGGTAAGTGATGTTGAAACTGGTGTTCATCATAAGATAACTAATACCAGCACCGATTAGCCATCGGGTGTAGTTAGAGCGAAAGCAAGTAGGCGAATCCAATTAGATAAGTGTGTTGTAGTAAAGGCAGGTCTGGATACAACTCTAAAATCAAGAAGTAAACTTATGTTTATACACTATCTTTATTACCGACACTGGCTAAGTGACTAAAATCCTTAGTATAGACCTTATAGTTCTTTAATCTTTAGAAGAATGTTTATCCCTCTCTTTGTAGAATGAAACCTAAATATATTTTTTGTTTTCTTTTTTACAAAGGGTTAAACCTTCTCGTACCTCACCTTCTTAAAATTAAGACAAAGAAAAAGTGAGAAGATACAAACGTAAGATACTAAACTTACGTACTTAAGTACTATAGTACTGTTTTCATTTTTTTATTTTCATTTAAACATATTGTAAATAAAACTTTGGCTAATTAAAGCTTTCTTAATTAAAGAAAGATATTTAAAATTTAAAAAGAGAAGAAAAAAGAAAGTTCTTAACGTAAGCTTACGTACAGTTTTTTCTCACATTTGCTTACCTTTGTTTTTTATGGTATGATAGATATAACTGGAAAGAAAGAAAACTATGGAAAAGACACTACTTACTACTACTCTTGCTCACGATATCGTAAAAGCAAACATTGCCTCACTGGGAAAAGATAATCTAACAGATACTGAATACTCTGAACTTGAGAACCTGTATTTTCTAAAGCTTAAAGAAACTCATAACATTATCTAAATGGGTTCTCTGTGCTTCCTTGTATAAGTCCAGCACGAGGGTCACGAGGTTTAACAAGGAAACCCGCTAAACTTTTTAGCAAATGAATATTACCTTTATAACCTGACTTTACTTGATGTTTTTGTATAGTTTCTAAAAGTTCTGTAACAAGTTTTTCTTCCTCAACTAATCTAAAGGGTGCTTTATACCAGTTTCGGTCACGCACTACAAAAACCTTCTCTTGAGCAATGGCTACAATACCTTTGACTGTAGTACCAGCAAGTTTTTTACGCCAAACCTGTAACGCTCCCCCAATTTTTACTCGTCCTTCAGGAAAAGGAACAGTACCTCGAAGGATAGCACCTTTAGGCGTAATACTATATTTACGGGAGCCTTTCCAACGCTTGCTATCGATGACTATTGCTAAATCTTTATAAACAACAATGTGGTCAGTATCACCATTACTTTCTGGCCAACGCAAAGAATGGAATACATAAAAGTTTGGGGTTTTCTCCGCTAACTCATTCAGAATTTTCGCAGTCGCATTCTCGCCCTCTTTGCCTGCTAGCATCACATCGCTATGGCGAACGCCATTTATGCCCCAAGAAAGTGAAGCACCAGGAACGCCGAAGACTTTCTTATCATTAGTCGTAAATAGTTGCTCTACTTCTAAAGCATTATAAAGGTAGTCTGGAACAAACTCTTTTTCCTCTTCCTGCTTTTTAGGTGGCAGAGGTGGAAGGTTGAGAGAAGACACTACTATACTCCTTATGCGGTCGTATAGTTTATATCGGAAGTCAGGAACTACTGCTGGGTTAGTTCTACAAAAGTAATGTTCTCATAAGTAACGGAATAGTCTGTCTCAGGGTAGAAGATACGCATTGTTGTGTTCTCAGTAATACTCTCTACCGTAAATTTGCTACCATTAGAAAACAATACTTCATCCTCGTTCAGGTCTGACGAAATAGGAAGACCAGCATCTTTTACTGTAATCTTATAGAAGACATTTTCCTTGGACATAAACTTTACAGCTTTGTGAGGGTCTACTGAAGTTGACAGGAAAGCATCGCTCGAGTAAGTATCTCCTACACTTACGGGAGGGCGGCGAGTTGCTCCACGATATACAGTTCCTGTGAAACCTTTACTCTTAGTAATAGCAGCAGACAGATGAGGAGCAATAGCGTGGTCTACTTTATTGTGGAGAGAAACGTTAAGTTCCTTATGTCCGTGATTATTGTAGAACAGGATAGCTTCATATTCTTCGTAAGTGAGTTCGCCAAGTAGGTTATCAAACTTGTTATCATATTCTGTATTCCAGAATGTTTCTTGTTTTACTTCTACATTCATAGTAGTTTTATTATTCCTAAAAAGTTGGGCGAATAAGTGAATGTAATATAAGTGTATCGTAATATTCGTCAGAAGTCAAGTTTTCTACTGAATGACAGATAGTTTTTTGTTCTTCTGATAAGACAGGTGAAAAATAACCTTGAGTTACAATACTGTTTAGGTTGAAAGCAAGCCTGATTGCGTGTTTCTTATATTTAGTGGGGTGGCGGTCATCGAGGCTAAAACTTTTGATAGTGCGTAAATATGTATTTACTACTTTGCTACTATTACAGTAATAGTTTGACCGTAAAGCATGAAGTTTATCTACTTCTGCTTTTGGGGAATAGAAGGCTTCGAGAGCTTGAGGTACTCCTTTATAAACTTGTTTCATAAAGTTTGAGAACCCAATGATAAGGTGGTCGTGTTCACCACTAATGATTTGAGTTGGTGAAGTAGAACCTGTAGCGTCTGATAAGACTAAGTAGAGGTCTGTATCTGATTTGGCGTGATTTAGCCCATACAAGTTTGACCCGTGAATAGTAGAAAGAACTACCTCCGACGGGTCAAACAGGTTAGATATTTGAGTCATTTACTCAGAAGGAGCATCTTCTGCTGGTCGCCCTGCCTCGTAAGAGATATCTTCAGGGAAGACAGAAAAACCTTGTGACTTGAGGGTATCAGCATAATCACGAATGTGGTGACCGCAGAAGTGAAGAACTACGTCTTCCTTCTTTGCCTCGTATGAAGCACGTACTGTAGCACCACACTTATCGCAAGTCTCGTTATTGAGATACTTTACGGTTCGAGTGTATACCTCTGGCATATCGTTCTCTAGAGTATTTGCTTGTGCCATTTTGTTTTCTCCTTTATTGGAAGTGATAAATGCTTATAGTAATATACTATCACATCAGAAAATAAAACGCAAGTTTTTGCGTTATTATTCCCCTATTTTATTTCTTTTCCCAACCTAAACGAACAAGGACTTCCTCGACATTCGGTGGGAAAAAGTTTTCACCTTTCAGAACTTTACCATCTTCACGATAAATAGGTAGTCCTGTCTCGTGGTGAAGTTTAGAAAGATTAGAACGTTGGACTTCTTTGAGAACCTCATCTAAATCAATACCGTGCTCAAGGGCTGCCCCATACGCTACATATACGATGTCGGCAAGAGCATCAGCAATTTCAATAAGGTCATCGTTTGCTTCTGCTTCAGTGTATTCTTCAGCTTCTTCTGTAACAAGAGCAAGTCGCATTTTACGAGCAGGAATATCTAGAATAGGAGTTTCACGAATAGGTAAGTTATATGTCTCGTGGAATTCAGTAACAAGAATATGAGGAGAAACTCTTTCTTCCGCAAGAATGGCTTTTAGTTTCTCATTCTCTGCCTTTAGTTTCTCGATAACTTCGATAACAGCACCTAGTGCTTCGCTATCTTCTTCAATTACTTGAGCGAGTTCTGCTTCGAGTTCTTCAATTCTTGCTTTGTCTTCTGACACTTATGTTCTCTTTCTAATATCTGTATGTTGTATAAAATGTTGGTGGGTGACCCTACTGAAAGAACCACCCACCAACTATGTAATTATGTATATTTCCTCCGCAATGCTTACGATTGCTCGTCAGGGAAATACTTAAAGGTAACACACGTTTCAGCCTGCCACCTTACAATAAAACTATCGGCAGTTTTATCGCTTATCCAAAATATGTTGGGCAATAATATATGGATTATCTGAGCCAATCTTAGTAATAAAATCAGCTAAGTCTTGAACTTCTGGAGGCACAGGAGCAGATACTTTCTCTACCCATTTTTTATGCCCTAGCAATGCTTCTTCTTCAGTCCCATAATAGTATTCGCCTAGGAACATCCCACCATTTATGATAGTAGAGAAAGTTTTTAGGTTATCCCAAGTTCCACAGTTTATACCAAAGAAGGTTGTTTCTACAGTGATGCCGTTAATGGTATCTTCAGCTAACTCTCCTGTAGATACTTCATCAATAATTTCATCATACGTTTCAGCAGGTGTTCCATCACGATGAAAATATCTGGCATCCTCGATACGCATTAGTTATGTCTTCCTATGCTACGAGTAATTTCTTCTTGAAGCTCTGCTATTTCGGAAGCATCTGCTGTTGGGGTGAGAAGGAGAATATTATACCAAGCGATAAGGTTAGCAATTCTCTGTTGCTCGGCAACGTAAAGAGTGGCTTGAACTTGTGCTTCTTGTAAAGTTAGTTCATTCTCAACATCACTAAAGCCTCCTACACTAAGTAGTCTTTCTGCTTCATTTTTATGGTTAGTCATAAAAATAGTATAACATACTTTATCTATTCTGATATGCTAAACTGTTAGAGTAACATTCTCCGATAGAATAAAAAGTATGGTAGCCAAACGTAAACCCACCACCCGCAAGACAACTGCTAAACGAACTTCTTCGTCCGCAGCGAAACCCGCTGCCACAAAAGAAAAAACTTTAGCAGATAATATCAAAACTGTAAGAACTAAAGCAGCAGGAAATAAAGTATGGGTCTTAGATAATATTGCTTGGGAAGAACGAAGCCTAGCCACACACTTTGGTGCTATTTGGGATAAAGACATCAAACAGTTTATCTTTATAGGCGGCATGCTCCCACCAGATTTGCTCAAATATACTAGCGAAGACTATTCTTTATCTCGTTGGTTAGAAGATGAAATAAACCAAAACTTTGCCGCTATCCAAACTCAAGCACTTTTCACTCCACGACCACACCAGGCATTAGCTATCAAAAGAATAGCTGTAACTGCCCAGCACGGTTTTAGAGGCTTTTTAGAAGCAGATAATGTCGGTGTGGGTAAAACACTTTCTATGCTCTTAGGAGCCAGCGAGGTAGCCAAAGCGAGGGGTTTTACAGCCACTGACCCCGCTAAACTTCTTATCATATGTCCAAAAGCTGTAATCCCCCATTGGCGAAACACTATTGCTAATTCTGGTATTAGTAATATGCGTATTGTCGTTATCAACTATGACCGAAGCAAAAATCTTTTATCTGTTCCAGCAACTGCTGCTTCCGCTAAAACAACTCGCACAAAAAATAAAAGAATTGCTACAAGTGGAACTTCACTTATCAAGTGGGACATTATTATTGCGGATGAAGCTCATAAACTTAAGAATATTGATACCAGTCAAAGGGCTAAAGCTTTTGATAAAATAGCAGCCTATTCTGCTGCGAGTAAAGAGGCTCCTTTTGTGATTTGGGGAACAGCTACTATTGGACAGAACCCTCTCGAATTAGGTTACCTTGCTCCTCTTATCGGTCAAATCAAAGGTGTACAAGGTCTCAATATCAAAAACTATGGTCGTTGGTTACAGTCACAAGGCTTCCATGTGAAAGAAGGAAAAGTTGGTTATGTATGGACTAACTGTAAAACTACTGATACTGCCGTAAGACAGAATACAGTTCTTGACGAACAAAAAGAAGATATCAGCCGTATGAGAGAAATGTTGTTCAATAATGGTTCCCCTTCTATTCGTCGTAACCCTGAAGATATAGCGGGATGGCCAGAAATAAACCGTATCACCGTTCCTTACCAACTTGATGCTAAAGAATGGATTTCTTACAAGAAGGCTTGGTTAGAGTTCAGAACGGAAATGAAACTTCACCCCAAAGGTCGAGACCCTGCTGGTGCTCTTGCTGCTCAACTTAGGTTCCGTCAAAAAGCAAGCCTTATAATGTTACCTAAAACTGTTGAATATGTTACAGACCTTTTAGAGAATGATTTACAAGTAGCCATTTCGGTAGAGTTTATGGAAACCCTAAATCTTATGAAAGCAGAGTTAGAAAAGAAGGGCTATACTGTTGCTGTCTTTAGCGGAGCGAACTCCTCTACTCGAGAACAAGAACGTTACGAATTTCAACGAGGGCTAGCACAAGTTATTATTTTCACAGTTGAAGAAGGTGTTTCATTCCACGCAGGTGAAACACTACATGATAAAAGAACTGCCTCGCTAACACCTCGTGCTACTGTCATCCACGATATTCGTTATAGTGCTATCTCTTGTATCCAAATTGAGGGACGCTGCCATCGAGATGGGCAAAACGCTACGGTCTATTATCCCTATTTTGAGAAAACAGTTCAAGACAAAATTGCTCAAGTAATGATAAGAAGAATGTCTCATATGAAAAACCTTTCAGGAGACGATAGTGCTGTTATAGATGATATCGATAATATTCTAGAAAGTTTTAACTAATGAACATTCCTCAAACAAATAAACCTATAAAAGTTGATAAAGAATTTGATATTTTTATTTACCAGTTCTTGAACCATTCAAGCAATAGTATGTTTTACGGCGTTCTTGCTGTCGGGCTTTTTATTTCAGCTATTCTTTTGTCTAAAGCACTTACAGTAACAGAACACTTACCTACTATCATTATAAATGGTATAGTTCTTACCCTATCCGTAATTGTTGGACTACTCTGGTGGCGGTGGGCAGTAAACCGTCAAGATTATAAAATGTATGTTCAAGCTATGCTTTTAGCACAGAAAGAAGATAAAGAATACATCGAAAAAGCAGATTTTATTGTTGAAGTTATCAAATCATATAAGAAACAAAGTATAGAAAAGTTTAGGACTATGCGGTTATATTTTGGTCTTCTCACCTCTATCTATTTAGTTCTCACAACCTTCGCTTACGGTAATGCTTTATTCGATACGAGTATAAACATTTTTGACAGTGAAAATATTCTTTACCTTATTATTGGTGGAGGTAGTTTAGTAATGTCTGTCCTTCTATCATTTGTTATCAAGTCACAATATAATAAAGGCTTAATGAGTTTGTAGCTAATATAAAAAGAAAGACCGCTAACTTATTTATTAGCGGTCTTTCTTTTTGGTTTGAGTTTTTACTCGTCGCCCCACATATCATCGAAGTCCTCGTCAGAGAGAGCAACAGTCTTTGCCACCATGTAATTTGAGCCAGAACCAGAAAAGAAATCAAAATTTTCTGATTGAAGACTGATTTGGTTCAGAACTACAGGGTTGACTTCTGGGTGAGGGAATAGAGCATCAAAACCTAAGTTTTGGAGTGCCTTATTAGCATTGTATTTGAGGAATGCTTTCACATCTTCGGTAAGTCCGTGCTCGTCATACAGGTCTTGAGTGTAACGGATTTCATTTTCGTATAGCTCCATAAGAAGGTCATATGCCCATTCTTGTAGTTCCATTTGTTCCTCAGCAGGAAGAACAGCGAAATCTTCTTGGAACTTGGCACCAATATAGTAGCCGTGAATTGATTCATCACGAATAATGAGACGAACGATATCAGCAGTGTTTGGAAGTTTTGCTTGACCGTTAAGGTAGAGTGGTAGGTAGAACCCTGAATAGAAGAGGAAAGACTCTAGGAAAGTAGAGGCTACCTTTTTGCGAAGGTGAGCATGCTTGTGTCCATCGATTTCTTTATAGTAAGACATAATGGTTTCTACCTTTTTGAGGAGGTAAGGGTTCTCTGCTGACCAACGGAAACTCTCGTTGATGTCTTTAGTATTTGAAAGAGTAGAGAAAATAGAAGAATATGATTTTGCGTGAACATTCTCCATGAAAGCAATGTTAGTGTAGATTGCTTCCTCAAAGAGTGACTTAGCATCACGCATAAGCGAGAGAGAACCAAAGCGTCCTTGTACTGTGTCAAGTTGGGTAAGTCCAGTAAAGACGTGTAGGACTAATTTCTTTTCAGCATCTGTGAGAGTATTCCAGGAAGGAATATCGTTAGATACTGCAATCTTTTCGGGTAGCCAGAATTGGCTGGTGAGTTTATCCCAGATTTGTTTGTCGAAGTCATTTACTTGGTTCCAGTTGATGGCTTCCCACGCTGGGTGGAGTTCTTCACGAAGTTGTGCGTCGTCTGACATTTTATCCTTTACTATCTTTTTTGAGGTCTCTAAAAAGTATAACACATTTATGTAAAAAGGGTTTAGGTGTTATACGAAATTATTGGGGAATGTTTGCGGAGGTTCTGTTTTTCTCAGCAAGGTATGGCATTGGGTCTATTTCTTTTCCATTACGCATAATGGTGAGGTGAAGGTGAGGTCCTGTGGATTGTCCAGTGTTTCCCACTAGTCCCACTAGAGCACCTACTACTACTTTTTCGCCTACTTTGAGTGGGGAGGATTCATATTGCATATGAGCATATAGGCTTTCAATCTTTTCACCATCAATTTCATGCTCTATGATTACGTAGGTTCCGCCAGCGTGCTCTTCACTCTCGGGATTGTTTTCTTTCCAGTTAACTACTTTAGTAACTGTTCCGTTTGCTATGGCTTGGATTTGTGCTCCTTCTCCTGGAGCAAAGTCTTGACCGTAATGGAAATCAGCACAAGTCTCACACATTTTTTCACGAGGACCAAAAGGAGAAGTTAACGGAACACCAACTTTGAATGGGTATTGAACCATTTTTGTGGGGTCATTAATATATGTTTCTGCGAGGGCAGCATATGAACCTGTGTCTGTGGACATAGCATAACCGACTTTGGTGGTATCACGAGAAGCGATAGTTAATGTGTCGTGAGTGGCAGCGAAGGCTTGCGGGTGCTCAAATTTATTATGAATTGGGGCAGTTACTTCTGTTGGCATAGCATATGCTGCTGCTACTGTAGCGGTAGCCAAAAAGGTTGCTACACCAACGATGGAGAAGAACTGTTTTCCCCATTTTTTTGGTTTGCGATACTTGTTAGCACGGGGTGGGCGTGCCGCTACGTGTTTTGCCATAATATAATATTTCCTCATCAAGCGGGTTACCATCCCGCACAAACTAATTAAAGCTTTCTTCAAGCCTACTATTATTATCGGAACACCCGTGCCTTTTACCTGAGAATATGCTACAATATATCTATGAAGAAAATATTTTTAATCACTACGGTTGCTGGAGCACTCCTTCTTTCAGGTTGTTCACCTCAACCAACAGTTGAATTTAATGGTAAAACAGTCCCTGCTACAACTCTGCAAGAGGCTCAAAAACTTGACCAAGAGTTCTTGACAACTATGTGTGCTATTACTACACAAGATACTATTACGCAAGAATATCTTGATAGTCTAAATACTGTAGCACTTAAGTATCAGAAGACTCCCCCTGTTGTCGAAGACTATAATAATGACTGGTTGAAGTTCCCTGTTATGTCTAGTGCTATTCAGGACAGAGTAACAACTATGACCCCACTTGTAGGAACCTCTATTACGGAAGATATGAAAGCACAGACGAAAGCACAATGTGATTTTGTCCAAAGTTCTCTTGACGCAGCATTCAAGGATTTTAATTCAGGAACAGCCACTCGAGGAACTGAACCGACAGCAACACCTACAACTAAAAAGTAGAGTTTAAAAGGGGGAAGCCACCCCGCTAAACCAAACACCTGCGACGGTGGCTTCCCTGCTAAACACCTGAACCGTTCCATATGAACGAACAGGAATTTTATCTATTTTACCCTATATACACAGTAGTATCGGTATTTTTTAGAAAAACGTATCAAAAAATTTTACCTATATATAATAAGACTTCAAACAATAAAAGGAACATAGCAATGCTCATAAGGTATCCAGGCTCTAAAGACAAACACATATCTTTACTTGCTCCCTATTTAGAACGTGCAGCTGTTAGCCGTAAAGTTTATGAACCTTTTGCTGGAACCGCCGCTATTACTTTCTACCTCTTAGAACGTGGGGAAGTAGACTACTACCATATTAATGATATTGATGAAGGTATTGCTGCTTTATGGAACCAAGTAAAAAATAATCCTGAAAAACTCATCGAGCGTATCAAAAAGTATACCCCGACTGTTTCAGACTTTTATAAGTTCAAAGAAAAGCTTGGACTTTCGGAAGAAGATAAAGGATTCCGTAAACTTGTTCTTCACCAGGTTTCTTTTTCAGGTCTTGGTGCGATGGCTGGTGGTCCTTTGGGTGGTAAAGAACAACAAAGTGAATATACGATTGACTGCCGCTGGTCACCAGACCGTTTAGAAAAAGGTATTCTCAAATGTTCTGAACTGCTCAACAGCGTAGAAGGTATTATTACTTCTGAGGATTGGGAGAAAACTGTTGATGCTGGTATTGAGAATAAAGGTTTTATTTATTTAGACCCGCCTTACTATGTTCAAGGTGGTGGGCTATATGTGAATGGTTCTATTGACCATGAGGCTCTTGCTAAAAAACTTCGTACATATAATGACTGGGCTCTGTCATATGATGATTGTGCTGAAGTCAGAATGCTATACCCTTTTGCTAGTGTCAATAAATTAGATGTATGGTCTCACCTGAATAAGAAGACTATCGCTGACCTTATCATTACTCCAGCATAAGGAAAACTATGTCTTTTAGTAATAACGGTAATAAACCTTATAAGAAGAAAAAGTCTCGTTTTTATGAGGCTCCTGAAGAACCTCTAACTGAGCACCAGAAAGCTCGTGTTCTTCGAAAGATGGAAAACATTTGTCTATGGTATATTGCTAAGTCTCGTAAAACTCGTAAAGAACTTTATGACCGCCTGCGGGAACGTCGTTACCCTGCTGAGTTTATTGAGACTGTGTTAGATAAATTAGAAGAACAAAAAGATATTGATGATGCTTCGTATGCTGAGTATTTTGCTTATTCTCGTCACCATTATGACCGTTTAGGTCAACGTGCTATTGAAACTAAACTTCGTCAAAAAGGTGTTGCGGCAGAGATTATTGCGGAAGCAATTGATAAAGTTGATATGAGCGATGAAGAAGAGAATGCTCAAGTTATTGTTGAACGCAAACTTCGTTTTATGCGGAATATGGATGACCAGAAAAAGACTCAACGTTTAGTTGGTATGCTTGCTCGCAAGGGGTATGATATGGGGTCTGCATTCCGTATTGTGAAGGAAGCTATTCAGGCTCAGAAAGATGAAGACGAAGCTGAAGAATATCAGGCTGAGTTAGACCGTCAGGTTGCTGAAAAAGAAGAACCAGATTTTAGTTAGTGGTCGTGACCTAGTGTTGAGTTTACTAGTTCCATAACAAAGTTACGTTCCTCATCAGGTGAGTTTACTACTCGTGCTGCTACGCCTCTGCTCCAGAGGAGTTCTGCCTGAACTAGTGCTAATTCTGGGTTTTCTGTTTCCCAAATGGCAGCGACTTTAGCTTCATTGAGAATGACTTCTCCTGCTTCAACAACATCGCCAAATTTTAGCTTGTCGATAGCGGTGGGGTCTTGACCCATAATATTTACAACAATATGAATTAGCATTTTTTCCTACATTAAGTGTTCCTACTATAAGAGTATCATACTTTTTGACTTTTCAGGGTTTTAATAAGTAAAATAACCGATAATATCTATGTGATATAAGCCGTAAAACGCCCTCTAACGCATTATCTTCTATTAGCCTAACAAGCACTCGTAAGGTATGTCAAATGGGCTGAGAGCGGCTTTTAGAGCGTCTGGGGTGTATTTCATTCACCCTTGCTACTAAGAGTCAAGAAAGAATAGCTATTTATGGTAATGCCCGAGAAAAATCTTGTATATAAAGTTATAACAGATAAAGAAACTTATGCTATATGGGATGAGGAAAACGAAACCTTTATAGTGTATGAAACAGATAAACTTATCCCCTATGATTTTGAAGAACTTGGGTTCGTCTCCCCCACTACATTCTTTTTACCAAGAACTATTTCTCCTTCTTTAGAAACTAATGAATGTGCTCGGCATTGTCGTAAAGTGACATATACTCAACCAGCAGGGCAAGGTGGGCAAGGTTGGGTTCATTATGACGATAGGGTTCCTTGTAATGAGAAAACTACCTCACAAACTAATACGGAACTTCTCTTTTTCTTATCTGAACTCCGATAGTTTTATCTATGAACACGATTATAGAACTTATGCCTGATAATGTAAAGTTTTGTTTCGAAGAAGACAAACTTTGGATAGCCGTATGGTCTGACGAGTATGACACTTATCTTCCTCCTTTTTACATAATGTATAAGAACGTAAATAGTTATAGTTATGGGCGTGCTTCGCACAGAGGAACACCTGGATGGATTTTTATTGGTATGCGTGAAGGTATGCTTGCTTGGTCTTTTAGCCACGATAGGACACCCCAAGCGGAAGCATTCATTTCTAAACTTTTAGAAGAAACAAGACAATACCATTACACAACAAAAACTAATGCTCACCCGTTTCAACCTTCACCAAAATATATGCGTGAATATGAAGCACGCACTAAAATCTTCTTAGAAGAATTAGAATAAATAAGTATTGCCCCAGTTATATTCGACTGGGGCAATACTTATTTATAAGTTAGAGGTAACGGTGATAACCGTGAAGCAGACTTTGTTTTTGTAAACTATTATGTAGCGTAACTATATCACGAATAATTCTTACTTTATTTTTCTGTTCAGGAAGGTCTGACATTTCAACAGGTCCATCATTTTCATAAGCATATGCGTTACGCATAGGGTTCATACTACTATAAGAGAAATCTTCTGTTTGTTCAGCAATAAGAGACTTATCAGCTTTTTCATTTACTTTATCAGATAAAAGACTAAGTTCAGTCATAGCTTTATGATAATATTCTTTTTTGGCTTTTTGAGTAGTCAAAGGTGAAAACTTTTTATTCTCAATTTCAGTACGTTTAGTATCATATGCTTCTTCTGCTAACAGGCACTGAACACGGAGACTTTTTTGTTTTTCAGTAGCAGGCAACTCGCTATTTCCTATGGGACGATTAAAAATGCCCTGAACACGTTTTTCATCATAACCTAATTCTACTAAAGAATAAACATTATAAGGTTTGTTACCCACTAGCACTATATCACTAGATGTTTCATAAGCTTCGGTTTCTTTAGCGTCTAAGAAAGCGTTGATGTCTTGATTTCTGACAGCAGCGTTAACACCTGTGCCGTGTCGGTAGCAATTCTTAGGGTTTTGTGCCCTACATTTTCCAGAAGCTGAAGTCATTTTTTCCTTTATATAAGAACCTATATTACATATCTAACATTTTATGCTTTTATAGAGGCGAATAGAAACTAATACAGCTTTCAGCAATAGAACACTCTTGTAGGGCATCCTTGTAATCGTCAAGGAAGGACTTGTATTTATCGAAGTCATACTCTAGGAATAAATTAGGCGTCTTACTTGCTGAACTTACATTTACATTAGGCTCTAACGGGGCAGCAAAGTTAGAAACTATAACATTCTCTACCGCATCGGCTTTGATAGCCTTAGTAACTTCTTCTCTTAGCATTAGAGGGAACATCGCAAGCTTATTAGCTACAGCAGCAGATACATATGGAGCAGCATAACTTGTACCATTAGCATAATCTAAAATAGTCTCTCCGTCAGAGTCTTTGACTGAAGTTTTTACTTGCTCACCTGGAGCAAAAAGACTAACACAAGCACCAGAGTTAGAAAAGGTTGCCCTCTGGACATTACCTTCAACAAAACTCAAACTAGCAGCACCTACGGTAATTACACCCTCAACATTAGCAGGAACCTCGTTACACGAATCTGCTATTTTGTCTTTTCCGCTAGCCGTATCAACTTTAGAATTATTGCCCGCACTTGCTACTACAACGAAACCAGCATCAAGAGCCGAACGAACAGCATTCTGTATTCCATCAAGAAAAGGAACTGTGTCCATATAACCTGAACTAATGTTTATAACTCCTATTGGAGCGTCTTTGGGGTGATTATCTATAATCCAGTTTATTCCTCTAATGATGGCTGCGGGGTCATTTATCAAACTACAACCAGCAGTTTTTACAGGGACAACAGTGATATTTTCTTTTTCAGCATTATAACCCACCACACTAGCCACTCTCGTTCCGTGCAAGGAGCAATCTTCTGTGCCGTCAAGAGTATCCTCAATCGCATTATAGCCTTTGACACTATGTTCAGATAGCCAGGGGTTAACATCTATCTCAACGCCTGAATCTAGCACATATACTAAAACATTATTTTTATGTTTTTCAAGCATCTCAGAATATACTTGGTCAGTTTTTGGCTGCAAAAACCATAAACGAGTAGGTTGAATAATAATAAAACCTATAATGAGAGCATAACTGAAACCGAGAAAAGTAAGTAACCATACCCGCCAGTCTTTGACTCGATAAGAGTTTAAACTAAATAGGAAGGATAACAATATATTCAAACGATACATTTAGTTACCCTTCCTATTCCCGAGCTTCATAAGGTTATAAGATTACCTCTTACAAAGCACAAGACACGCATTCGGTGTTCGCAAGACCATCCATGAGTTGTGCTTGGAGACGCATATAGTAGAGACTCTTGATTTCTCCAGCTGGGAACAGCTTGATAATCTCGGCACGCTCGGTCTTAGGAAGACGCTTACCCTTAGTGAAAGCATAAATTTGTGCCTTGTTGATATCTTTAGTTGTTGCGGTATCTTTGAAGAACAAGGTTAGAGAACAACCCTGGTCAACATAGTATTGAGCAACAGAATAAACATCCATAAGTTTTTCATAACCTACCTCATAAGCGTCCTCAAAGTATTGGACATTCTCATTGGTAATATCTGGGAATGAAACGAATACGGTACCAAGTTTTCCTTCTTTACGTTGTTCTACCACAGCAGTAATTGGGTGAATGCTGGAAGTAGAACCGTTGATGTAAGAGATAGAACCTGTTGGTGGAATTGCTTGGAGGTTCTGGTTATAGATACCGTGTTTCTTCACAGAAGAAGCAAGTGCTTTCCAATCGTCAGCAGTAGGAACTGCGATGTCTTTGAAAATCTTACGCACCTTAGCTGTCACTGCTGTTTGAGGTGCCTCGATAAACTTAGTGAAGAATTCACCTGAAGCATATGTTGAGTTCTCAAAACCCTCAAAGGTTTCTTTACGTTCTTTAGCAATCTTGTTAGAAGCAACAAGGCTGTAATAGAGAACAGTGTAGAAATACATATTTGTAAGGTCAAGGCTTTCCTTATCACCATAGTACATATGGTGGTGACCGAAAGCACCCGCCAAGTTCATCGCACCCAAGCCAATAGCGTGACTACGACGGTTACCATTCTTGACAGAAGGTACTTCATCTATGTCTGACATATCAGAAACGTGTGAGAGAGCACGAATAGCGGTTTCGATAGTTGCCCCGAAATCTTTAGACTCGAGGGTCTTCTTTACATTGAGAGAACCAAGGTTACAAGAAATATCTTTACCCATGATGGCATATGTCTGGTCACCGTTGATAACTGAAGGTTCGTGTGGTTGGAAGATTTCAGTACAAAGGTTAGACATAATAATCTTACCACCGACAGGGTTAGCACGGTTAGCAGCGTCCTCAAACATTACATAAGGGTAACCACTCTCAGACTGAATTTCAGCAAGAGTTTGGAAGAACTCACGAGGGTTAATCTTCTTCTTACGAATTTTAGGGTTATCAACCATATCACGGTAGTTCTCACTAATATTAATGTAAGAGAACTGTTGTCCATAAACTTTCTCCACATCGTAAGGAGAGAAAAGATACATAGGTTCGTTATTACGCATAAGTTCCATAGTAATATCTGGAACTACCACACCAAGAGATAGGGTCTTGATACGGATTTTCTCATCAGCATTCTCACGCTTAGTGTCGAGGAACTCCATAATGTCGGGGTGGTGAGCGTTAAGATATACGGCACCTGCTCCTTGACGAGCACCAAGTTGGTTAGCGTATGAGAATGAGTCTTCCAAAATCTTCATTACAGGAACAACACCTGAAGACTGGTTCTCAATCTTCTTGATAGGGTCTCCCTTAGCACGAAGGTTAGAAAGGTTGAGGGCTACACCACCACCACGCTTAGACAGTTGGAGAGCAGAGTTGACGGCACGACCAATGCTGTTGAGGTCGTCCTGAATATCGAGCAAGAAGCAGGATACGAGGTCACCTCGTTGGGCTTTTCCAGAGTTAAGGAATGTGGGGGTTGCTGGCTGGAAGCGTCCTGTAATCATTTCTTCAGCAAGGTGTGTAGCGAGTTTCTTGTCACCATCTGCAAGGTATAGAGCGGTAATAGCTACACGGTCTTCGAAACGCTCTAAGTAACGCTTACCGTCGAATGTGCGAAGAGTATAGGAAGTGTAATACTTGTAAGCTCCCATGAATGTATCAAAACGGAACTTGTGAGCATAGACTTGCTTGAATAGTCCTTTGACAAACTCTGCGTCATACTTTTCGAGGAATGCTTTCTCATAGTAGTCGTTCTCTGTGAGGTAGTGAAGTTTTTCAGCAAGGTCAGTGAACCATTGAGTGTTAGGGTTAACGTGGTTGAGGAAGTATGCTTTGGCTGCTTCCTTGTCTTTATCGAACTGAATAACTTTATCACCTTTATCATTGAAGCCCCAAAGGTTGAGTTCAGCATTGAGGGTAAGATAATCTCCTTGTTTGCTGGTGTTGGTGAAGGCTACGTCTTCAATACCTGATGGGTTGTTGCTCTCTGACATTAGTTAGTTTCTTTCTGGTTGTAGGTTGCGTCTAAAATTTTTAGTCCAAGATTTACTTTGGTCACGTCTTCTGGCATTCCTGCTAGTTCGAATTTATATAAGAGTGGCACTTGGAAACGGTGCGATATTATTTCTCCAGCCATACCATACTCCGCACCGAAGTTTATATTGCCTGAAGAAATAACACCTTTAAGATATTGTCGGTTAGTTTCTTCTGACAGAAACTTTTTGACTTGGTGCGGAACCATTCCTTTACCGTAGGGGTCACCATATGTTGGTGTTACGATAATGTATGGATTTGTAGGAGTAAACACAAAATCCCCTTTGATAGGGATTCTGTGTTTCTCTCCGTTGATAGACAACTTCTCTACAAAACGGGCAGTGTTGCCTGTGATATTGGAGAAGTATATAATGTCTATCATAATTCTATCTTATCATAGAATATGTTTTGACCTTTATACTATTTAGCTAATGCTTCAAGTTTTTCAGGTTGGAAACCTGACCAAGAGGATACTACATCTCCTGATTCGTTTTTGATGACAAGAACTGGAGCTGCTGAATAGCCAAGTTCTTGTGTTACAAACTCATAGGCTTTTTCATCTTCAGTAACGTCTGACACAACATAGTTGAGACCTAGTTTGTCTAGAGTCTTTTTGCTTTGGTTGCATTGTACGCACATAGGCTTTGAATATAGTTCGATTGTCATTTTATTTCCTTCTTTGTTTTGTCTTTTTATTTTAAAATTTATGAATCAGATGGCTTACTGGCAGCTGTCACAATAAAGAGCATCCATAGGGTCAACGGGAACTTCGTAGCCTCCGACGTTATCAATTGTATCATTCATTATGGTTTCCTCTCTATGGTTTTTGGGGTAAAAAATAACGCAAAACATTTGATAACAAAAGTTCAGCGTTTCATCTTACTTGTTATTGGTTATAGACTATAACTATCGGCGGAGAATGTCAAACCGAACACCACTATATGTTGTGGTACGTCTGTTTTACTAAGCAGGCAAAACGGCTTATATTGGGGTATCAGGAAATACTCAGACACTATATGTTGTGGTTTTATGACACTTGCGAGTGTAAAAGATTTTTAAAGTTTTTTATAAAAAAGGTAAAAAGGCTGGTCAGAAGGCTTAACGAGTTAGGGGACAAATAGTATCTCTACTACCTGTCCCCTAACCTTAGTTCGAAGTTATTTAGCGAACCGCTTTGCGGAGGCTCTTCGGGTTGAGACTTGCTTCATACTTAGAAGAATCGAAGGCAAGAATACCTGTCCAAACAATGGATAGGAAAACATACAGAACAACCCAAACGCCGTCCTTACTGAAGCCCTTACCGATGTTGTAAGCAGCGATAGCCATAAGCACCGTTAGTGCTATTCCAGCAAACCCTCCTATGAAAGGAATGAAAGAAGCTAGAATAATCAATAGCCAAGCACCTTTGAAACCGCCCCATTCGAGGAAGACCCAAATGTTATAGAATGGTACCCAAGCTTTCCATTGCTCTTCGCCCATTTTCTTAAAGACACCAGCAAGGAACCAAGAGTTGATGACATAAGAACCTACCGCAATTAAGAAGTAGAGAAACATGATAGTGGCTAAAGCACCAGTATCAGCTGAGGAATAATACATATCGTTCATACTATTTGTTATCGGCATTTTTAGCGAGTAGTTACAGCAGGCAATCCATTAGTCAAAGTAACTGGAGTATTAGGATTAGCAGCAGGTGCTACAGGAGTAGCAGGAGCAATAGTAGGTTCTGGAGTTGTTGTCTTTTTAGGGAGCGGAGTATTTGCTTTCATGCTTACACTCTCAGGAACATCATTACTAACAAAACTTTGCCCCTGTACAATACCATCAGTAGCATCAGAAGCTTGAGGAACTCCAAGAACGGCTCCGTCAGAAAGCTTGAGGAATACTGGGTTTGTCGAGTTAACCATCCCAAGTTCTTCTGCTTTTTCGGCAAGATGTTGTGGGGCTTCAAGATAAGAAACTTGTTGCTTGATAAGTTGAACCTTATCTGACGCTTCCTTATTACTTTGTTTGAGAGCTGCAATCTCATAAGCTCCGCTAGATACAGCAATACTTAGTAAGATTTGGGTAACAATAATACCGAAAAGAACAATGACAGTAATGAAAGCCATTCGGAGGTTGCTGTATACTTTGCGACGTTCTACCTTGTCACGCAACTAAAACTCCATACAATGTTCTAAACCTTTAACCTGTTGTTTATACTCTACACTATATTGGCAGAAAACTAACAGGTATTTCGGCGTGTCGTAAAAAACTTTAGCATAAAGCAGAAAAATATTTTACAACAACTTTATTATTTGGAGCAAAATCTGAATCTAAACGCTCTTGTAAAATGTTTTCAAAAGTATCTAAAGAAACTACATTATAAGCATGGTGTGAACTACGAGTTCCAACATTACGTTGTGAGATAACAATAATACCTTCAACCTTATATTCGGGAAAACGCCTTCCGATACTCTCCATTTTGCTATAAAGTTTATTATCATCGATACGATAACTTCTTTTACCTTTATAACCATATAAGGCACCGTTAGAGGAAACCCTAAAACTATGATGCCCCGAATGGGTTTTTGTTTCTAAAAGAATAATCTTATTACGGAAAACAAGAATATGGTCAGTCTCCCCATCAGCGTTTTTCATATTCACAGAATGAAAAACGTATAAGTCCTCGTAAGCATTGATGAGAGCATTCAGTTTGAGGGCAGTGTTGATTTCGTTGAGACCACCCAAGTCTGAAGACATTATTTTATTAGTACCCATATAGTGAGCTGGTGTTCCGTAAATTCGTTGTTCCATATTAGTCATACTTTATTTATACCAAGTTGATGAGGTCAAGAACGGTTCGAACATTCGAGCAGCCTTCTGGAGCCATAGGAACATAAATATTTGTGTAACCTAAACGACGAGCTTCCATAATACGTTTGCGAGCATTACGAGGAGGACGAAGTTCACCAGTAAGAGACAGTTCTCCTAAGAAAATAGAACCCTCTGGTGGTGGCACATTCTTGTAAGAAGAAATAAGAGCAATAGCAATAGACGCATCAATACTGGTATCTTTCGTAGATAAACCACCTGTTGTTGATACATAGATATCTTTATTGTTGAGGCGTAGACCACCGTGTTTTTCAAGAATCGCTTGAATCATCAATACACGAGCATTATCAAGACCGTGATTGACACGGCGAGGGTTAGGCATATTTGTTGCTGTAACTAATGCTTGAACTTCGATAGGAAGGGCACGGTTACCTTCTACGATTACGGAGTTAGCAAAACCTACTGTTCCTTCTTCGTGTTGTGAGAGGAAGAAACCTGAAGGGTCAGCAACCTCTAATAATCCCTCTTCTGCGTGTTCAAAACAACCAACCTCATCGGTAGCACCATAACGGTTTTTAACGCCACGTAGGAGGCGTAGAGGGCTATCACGGTTATCTTCTAGGTAGAGAACAACATCCACGAGGTGTTCTACCACACGAGGACCAGCGATGTTACCGTCTTTTGTTACGTGTCCAATAAGAAGCATAGGAATGTTCATAGTTTTACCAACTTGAGTAAGTTGTTGAGCCACTTCTGAAACTTGACCTACTGAACCGATACGACCGTCTGAACTGTCAGAAAGAATAGTTTGAATAGAGTCAACAATAACAACGTCTGGACGAAGAGTACCAATATGACCAATAATATTATTAAGATTACCTTCAGAAAGCAGGTAAAGGTTATCGCTGTTTGCTCCGATACGGTCAGCACGTGATTTGATTTGACCTTTCGTCTCTTCTCCAGATACGATAAGAACTTTTTTACCACTTTTAGCGATACTGTTTGCTACAGTTAGGAAGAGAGAAGATTTACCTACACCTGGTGTTCCAGCAAGAAGCATAATACCACCAGGAACGATACCTCCACCAAGTACTCGGTCAAACTCACCTATTCCTGTTTGTAAACGGTCATAACTTTTAGTTGAAATAGAGTTTATAGTTTCAGGAGTATCACCTGAAGAGATACGGTCAGCACGTGAACCTGCTTTGGTTGAGGGGGCAGCAGAGGCTGCTAATACGGAAGGGTCTACTTCTTCGAGGGTAGCAAACTGTCCACAATTGGGGCATTTACCTGCCCAACGTGCGTATACTTCTTTACATTCACTACATTCGTATGCTCTTTTTGCCATGTTTCTATTCTATCACATTCTCTAAAAAATTCATAGGGGTTTCTGTAAGCATAAAAATAACCTCCACCGTAGTGAAGGCTATTCTTATATGTCTTAGTCTGAAGTTCCGCCTGTAGCCATCCACTCAGCCATAGTCATTTTACGACCTGAAGGCTCGTTAGGAGCAGTATATTTGATACTGTGTCCGTATTGAGCAAAGAGTTCGTGGTCACGCTTAGTAAATAATGGATAAGCTTTAACCTGACCATCGATACCTAATTTACCATATGCTTCAGCAATCTTTTCAAGACCCAACTCAATTTCAGTTTCATTACTGAAACGTTCGTCTTCGAGGTCTTCGTCATCACTCCATAAGCCTGCGTCAGTCATATACTTATCATAGAAGCGAACATCTTTGAGTGACTCGCTAATAGTAGCTAGTGCGACAGCGTTATCTTTAGAAGCGAAGAACTCGTCAAAGTTTTCACCGTGTGCTTGAGCTGATGCTTGACGGGCATTAGCGTAGGCTTCATAATCACCAGCGTTGATAGCGTTAGTTACTGCTTGAATAGCAGGAGTTCCGTGATGGCTACATTCTGCTGGGTTGTTAGCACGGCATCTTGGGTTATTAGACATGATATCTCCTAAAATATATACAATATATCTAACGGTTTAGTAAGTTCCCTCGTATGCTACGCCAGAAGTTCCACCAGCAAGACGAGCCTCGAGTTCATCAAGAATAACTTTACTTGCGGAAGAACCAAAACGAGTAACACCAGCATCCATCATTTCCAAGACAATATCAAGGTTAGTAATACCACCAGAAGCTTTTACCTCAGTAGGTAGAGAAGTATTCTCACGCATAATGATAACATTCTCCAGAGTAGCACCCTCGCCAGCGAAACCTGTGGAGGTCTTTACGAAAGATGCCCCTGCTTCTTCTGAAAGTTCGCAAGCTTTGATAATTTCTTCTTTAGTTAGGTAAGCAGTTTCAAAAATAACTTTAACAATTTCTACACCGTGCTCGTGAGATGCTTCAACAACAGCACGGATGTCTTCACGTACATCGTCATAAAGACCGCTCTTTAGTTTTCCAATGTTGAGAACCATATCAATTTCTTGGGCACCTTCAATAGAGATAACACCCATAGTTTCAGCAACCTTTGTGCGGGTCGTGTTTGTTCCGTGTGGGAAACCTACAACAGTTCCAACTTTTACGTCGGTTCCCTTCAGATATTGACGAGCATGCCAGACATCTGTTGGGCGAACGCATACGCTAAAAACATTATACTCTTTTGCGAGAGCAAGTTGAGCATCTACTTCTTCACGAGTCAGAGCAGGCTTCAGAATAGCATGGTCAATAAGGGCAGCTACTTCTGCGACGGTAGGTAGTGTTTCAGTCATTTCTTTTCTTTCGTTAGTTGTTAGGTAGTAAGTTTACAGGAGGATTATGTTCCCAAGCATTGATTTCTTCAATGCTATAAAGTTGTTCACCATTATCATTTTGAGAGATAGCAGCTGGGAAACCTTTGAGTTGAGAATTGAAAAATAGAGCAACTGTAGAGATGCTTCTCATCTTGGCTATTTCATTCAAAGTATATAACTGCATTGTTTCTCCTTATAGACAATATCGGTTATATATAAAGTCTATCATAGAACTATTTTTTATGCAAGCTTTGCTTTATGCTGATAGATATAATATATGTGTAAATCTCGTCCAGGTCCCCGTTGTAGTGACCACCCTCGTAAAAAAGTTATGAAAAGTATTTTAGCGAACAATAAAGCTAATGAGCAAATTATTTATTATACTGCTAAACGTGCTGAACTTGACCCATCCGCTTCTAACTATGCTGACCGTTACGAAGCTATCAGTAAGCAAATAGATAAAGCTAACACTACTTTCAATAAGACTTCAGAATCTGTTGCTTTTTGGGAACAGGAATATGAATCTACACCTGATGGTATGCGTGATTTACAAACTAAACTTGACAATCCTGAACTATCTAAGGTAGACCGAGCCCATTTAGAAGTAGATTTAGAAGTAGCTAAAATGCGTCGTCAATGGCAATTAGATTTTTCTAAAATTCTTGCTCGCACTGAAAAAGGCGTAGAGGGAGTAGAAGGAGCTATCAAACTAGCTGAGTTTGAGAAAGAAAATATTGCTGTAAAAAATTCTAACCTACAACAAGTTGAGGTAGAAGAGCAAAAAGAACTCTCTAATTTAGAGAAAGAAAAGAAAGTTCTTCAAAAGAAGTATGAAGCTGACCCATCAGATAGTAACCGTCGTAAGTTAGAGAAGAATAAAACACGCCTAGCTCAACTTCGTAAGACAATGTATCGTATCCAGAAGATATATTCTTTATACCAAATTATTTCTAAAGATTTAGATAAGTTTATCAAGAACCGTAAAAATAGTTTACTTCAAAAAACTATGATAGGAACAACTGCTCTCATAATGGATTTTGTTTTATCGAGTGATGATAGAAAACAAGCAAAAGCAGCAAAGCGTGCAACAAAAGAAGCCCCAGTAGAATAAAACTACAGGGGCTTCTCCTTTTAGAACTTATTACATACCGTTAGTAAGCTTATCAATAGTGATAGGCGTTCCCGAACCGTCACGCTTGTTAGTAGCAGGAGGAAGAGGAGTGCTCTTACCACCAGCAAGTGCGTGAGTGTTTGAACCTACAGCAACAGATACGAGTTTCTCTTCTCCCTTGAGGAAACGGTGAGAACGCATACCCTTAGTAGCACGACCCTTAGTTGGATATTCTCCAAGAGGAGTAGTCTTTACACTTACGCCAGTGTATGTAACGAGTTTAGCATCAAGGTCGTCCTTACGAACGACACCAAAACCAACAACGTGTTGTCCATCTTCCAAACCGATACCAGCCATACCGCCACCAGTGCGTCCTTGTGGGCGAACTTTCTCTGCCTCAATCTTGAGGAAAGAACTATCAGAAGATACGAAAACGATATTGTAATCTGCTGGATTTTCTACCCAAGCAGCACCAACAATTTCGTCATCAGCATCTAAGTTGATAAGTGAGAACTCATCTGAACGAAGAGGATAATCTGGGTTAGCAATTTTTACTACGCCCTTCTTTGTTCCCATAACAAGGTAACCTTTAGCTTCGTTGGGTGCGACAGCAAGAACATTCTTGATACCGAATGTTGGAGCGTGAACATCGACACGGTGTGCTTCACCCTTATTGTTCAGAGCAATAAACATAAGAGGCGACTCAATCGCTCCTAACGCAATAGAAGGCTTCTTCTTGGTAAGGTTCCCCTCGTGGTCTATAAAGACCTCTACGGGCTCGCCAGAGGCTTGGAGAGCGGTTGTAGAGCCCGTTGCTGCTGCTTCTACGACTGCTTTGAGGAGTTTAGCTTCCGCTTCCACATCAGCAGCACCAGAAATAACAGTTCTACGCTCAGAAGAGATTTGTTTCTTCACTTCAGCAAGTTCAGAAGATACCAACTTACGAAGAACTTCTGGGTCATTAATGATTTCCTGAAGGTCAGTAATTTCTTTATCAAGGTTAGACTTCTCATTATTTAGTTCGAGAGTGTCATATTTGGTTAGACGACGAAGTGGAATAGAAAGAACATACTCTGCTTGGATATCATCTAAATCAAATGCTTTCATCAGGCTATCTTTAGCTTCTGCCGTATCAGCAGATGCACGAATCAGAGCAATAACTTTATCAATGTTAGCAAGAATTTTAAGCATACCTTCGACAATATGACGGCGTGCTTCTTTCTTCTCTAAACGGTTTTGACTACGACGAAGAACAACATCTAGACGGTGGTCAATAAAGATTTGAAGAAGTTCGATAATACCAAGAGTTCTAGGCTGACCGTGAACAAGTGCTACAGACTGAACACCAAAGGTGGTCTCAAACTGTGTGTACTTGTATAGTTGAGCAAGAACAGTTTGTGGGTTGATACCAGACTTTGTTTCAATAACAAGGTGAGTACCAAGACGACGGTCAGACAAGTCCATAAACTTGCTGATACCAATCAAACGTTTAGCACTAATACCGTCTTTGATTTTCTCAATAATCTTTTCAGCACCAACACCATATGGAAGTTCGTCAGCAATAATCTTGTGGCGACCACCAGTAGTAGGTTCAATCTCGACCTTAGCACGCAAAGTAATCTTTCCTACACCAGTAGAGTAAGCTTCTGTAATACCTTCTTGACCCATAATGACACCACCAGTTGGGAAGTCAGGACCAGGAACCATTTCCATAATCTTTTCTAACTTCGCATTAGGGTGAGCCATAAGGTAACGGGTTGCTTCAATAATCTCATCAGGGTTGTGAGAAGGAATATTAGTAGTCATACCAACCGCAATACCTGTTGTACCATTTATAAGAAGGTTAGGGAATGTAGCGGGAAGAACGATAGGCTCTTCAGTAGTGGAGTCATAGTTGGGGCGGAAATCGACAGCCTTCTCTTTGATTTCACCAATAAATAGTTGACCATTCTTGTGAAGACGAGATTCTGTATAACGAGAAGCAGCAGCACTATCATCTGGAGAAGAACCGAAGTTACCGTGACCATCAACAAGAGGAACACGCATAGCGAAAGGCTGTTGGAGACGAACCATTGCTTCATAAATAGCAGAGTTGTGAACACAGATAAGTGAAAGGACTCCATCGATTTCTTTAGCAACGAAAAGATTTTCGTGACCTTCTACTGTAAAGTCATACATAGGTTGTGCCGTAGTAAGGTTGACCTCTTCAACAGCAATAACATAGTTAAGAGCAAGTGAGATATCTCCGTTGACAGAGAAAGCATTATTTAGTTCTAAAGTTCCTGCTTTTAGGACATTACCAATCTCCAAATCTTCAGCACGAACCCATTCATTATCTGCGGTCAAGAAGGGGTGGTTAGCAGTTGCTTGAATAGTGTGACCATTTACTGTAAGAATGTTAAAAACTTTGTTAGTAACTTGACCAATACGGAAACCTGAAGCCTTAGCACGGACAACATCGCCTCGTTCATTAACAGCAAGAACATCTAGGGTCTCAGTTTTGCTTTCAGTTAGTTCTTTGAGAGTGTAGGTCTCCCCTGTTGGTGTCACAACAAGTGTGTCCCCTGAAAGACAGTCACCGTGTGGGTGATAAGTACCCATAGTAGCACCAACAATTTTGGCAGACTTTACGTGAGGCTTATCAGGAGTATAGCCACTCTCAATCATACTGTATAGGATACGGCGGTGAACAGGCTTGAGCCCATCACGAGCATCTGGGATAGCACGAGAGTAGATTACGGAGAAAGCATACTCAAGGAATGAGTTGTTTACTTCTTCTGAAATTGGGGTAGTATCTACTTGTTTACCAATTTGACTAAAGTCAATGTTATCTACTGCGACTTGCTTGCGTGCCATTATTACCTTTCAATATGTAACAAGTTTATCATAATGTCTAAGATAACCTATTGGCATAATGATAAAAACTTATTTATAGGTTAAATAATAGTAGAGGGTAACTCCTACTTTTCAGTAAGAATACCCTCTATTATTATTTGGTATTACTTGTTTCCTTTAAGTAAATCTTTAAAACTACGACGAGGCTTCTTGGCTTTCTTGTCCTCAACAGCAGGAGCACTACCGTTGATTGTTTCATCACGTTGAGCATTAGCTTCAGCGGCAGTGATAGGTTGTGGAACCTCATCACCTTCTACTTCTTCTACCTCTTCAATAATGTCAACATCCATACCGAGAGCACCTAGTTCTTCTTCGATAAGTTCTTCAACAACTTCGAGTTCTTCAGGAGTTAGTTCGACTAATTCCTCTTCTGCTTCCTCTACAAGCTCTTCCTCAGCAAGTTCTTCGAGAACTTCCTCAACAACTGCTTCTTCGAGTGCCTCTTCTACCAGTTCTTCCTCGATAGCTTCTTCTACTGCTTCGATAATAGCGTCTTCTTCTAGTTCGACGAGAACTTCTTCAGTTAGTTCCTCAGCAAGAAGTGCTTCTTCTACTGCTTCAAGAACTTCGTCTTCAGCAATAACTTCGACAACTTCATCAAGAACAACATTCTCAGGAGTAACAGTAGCGACGGTCTCTCTAATCTCAAGAGGTTCTACTTCTTCAATAACTACTGCTTCAACTTCTTCTACAAGAGGTTCCTCTTCAGGTAGGTAAACCTTTACAAGTTCATCTACACGGTCAATCTCAAATAGGTAGAAATCACGGAGACGGCGAAGAGTGAAATCTTTCTCCTCATGTAAGGCACTGAGTTCTTCACGAGCACCCTCAAGCAATGCTTCTGCTTCAGCAAGCGAAGCTTCACGAACTGCTTCAGCTTCAGCGTTAGCAAGAGCAAGTGCTTCTGCTGCTTCAGTTTCAGCATCAGCAAGTTTAGCAGCAATAGTTGCTTCTACATCAGCAACATCATAATTAGTTTCGGCTTCGACAATTTTTGCTTCTAATTCAGCAAGACGAGCCTCTGCTTCAGCAACCTTACCATCAGCAATCTTAGTAGCATTAGCAACGTGCTCGTTAGCGATTTGTTCAGCCTTACGAAGAAGACCCTCAACTTCGGAGATAGTCATATCTACGCTACCTTCGTTTGTTTCACGAGCAGGGAGAGACTTAGGTGCCTCAATAACAACTTCTTCTACCTCGACAACCGCAGGAACTTCCAGAGCAGCCGAACGAAGAGCTTCTACCTCTACTAGTGCAGCAGCAAGTAATTCAGCGGCTTCGTTTAGTTCAGAGGCAGTCTGTTGTTCAATGTTCTTCGCTTCTTTCAAGTCTGCTTCGAGAGAAGCAAGTGCTTCAGCATCTTTACGAGCCGCATTCTCAAGTTCAGCAATGCTCTCTTCACGAACAAGAACATCCTGAGTTAGGGTCTCAATAGTATCTTTTTGTTCAGCGGCGAGCTCTTCGAGGCGGGCATTGTCCTTTTCAAGAACCTCAATCTTTACAACAGCTTCTTCAACGGCTACTGTTGCCTCATAGTGAGCATCAAGCATACGGTTGTATGAGTCTGTGATAGCTTTGCTGTAAAGGTCTACGTCTTCTTCAGCATATCCTGCTTCACGAACAGAGCGGAAGCTTTGTGGTTCAATGTAATTTGGTTTGTCAGCCATTTGAAAATCCCTAAATAGTGTTGTATTTCTGTAAATGTTATCGGCACTTCGTGTAAAAATACCTATAAATGTTATGAAATATTAGAATGGTTCGTCTGGGTCATAGTCGCTACCGTCATACTCTTCGTATTCTGGAATGATTACTTCTTCAGTTTTTACTTCCAGGGGTTTTCCCCCGTGTGGTAAACGTTTTGGTTTCCGTGTAGAAACGAGCCCCTTACGGGATTCCATAATCTGACGGAAGATTTCTTCATCTGTTTGGTCTTCTCCCCCAGCGTTTTCCGCTGCAGATAAAACTTGTGCTTGTATCTTGCTATTCTCACTAATACGGTAATTAGTTAAGAAAACATTACAAATTGCTCCAATAATTTCTGCCTTACGCTGAGAAGTTTCATTAGGGTCACTAATGATGTCTTCATGCATAAGTTGAGCAGCAATGTTAGGCTCAGTAAATTTACTACTGTCAAAAGAATGGTCGTTATCCTCTTTATACTCAGAAGCAACTTTGTATGCCTCCTCAAAAACAATTCTTCCATTCTTCTGGAACATATCAGCATTGATACCCATCTCATCAAGAATAGGTAATGTAATATAAGGGAATTGTAATAGAGAAGCAATAACTCGTTGTCTGAGCAAACCTAAAGATACTACCTGCATACCTGAACCTGCTTCTTCAGTCTTTTGGTTATTACGACGAGAAGGACGACGAGAAACAATATTAGATAGAGGAACACCAGACCAGTAAGAAACTTTACGCTGATATGCTTCTAACATAGTAGAATCGTCAATATCAGAAAGTAAATCGATAGCTTGTTTCAAGAAACCTGTTTGCCCTTCAGGAGTAGTAACATCCCATTCTGTAAGTTCGTTCTTCAAAATAAATTCGAGAAGAGGTGTCTTGTTTTCTAAAGCTTTACGAAGACCTTCATCACCTTCATTAATACGAAGTTCGCAAGGGTCACCATATGGAAGGCTAATAACATTAGAACTTGTCTGTAAGCTAGGGTCTGTAGTAAAAACTTTTTTAGCAGCAGCAATACCAGCCTTATCACCATCGAAACAGAAGTTGATGGTGAACTTCTTTGAGGAACGAGCACGGTCAGCAAGGCGTTGTAGGATAGTTGCGTGGTCTTTTACAAAAGCAGTACCGTTAGGGGCTACAACATTCATTACACCAATAGCACGAAGAGCCATAACGTCTGTTTGCCCTTCAACTACATAAACGGACTGTTGTTCAGTAATTGCTTTGTGTGCTTGCTCTAACCCAAAAAGTGTTTTACTCTTATTGTATAGAGGAGTTTGGGGAGAGTTGATATATTTAGGACCATTATCATTCTCATAAATTTTACGAGCCGTGAAACCTACTGTTTTACCTTGAATGTTTCGAATGCTCCATATGAGACGGTTACGGAATAAAGCAACTGGGCTTTCAGGTTTTGTTGCTAGTCCTGCTTCAAGAATTTCTTCCATAGTGAATTTAGAAGCCTGTAAGTAAGGAAGCAAACCAGATGCAGGAGCGAAACCAACTGTTTCATCTGTCATAGCAAGTTCGAGAAGATTACGAGCTGCAAGATTTTGTTTAGCAGGGTGGTCTTCGGGCAGTTCTACAAAGTTTTTACGGAAGAAAGCAGAAGCAAGATTCGTGAGACGGTATAGGTGCTGAATTTTCTTGAAATCATTATCTTCTGTTTCTTGTATCTCAATACCAGCATATTCTGCTAAAGAAAGAATAGCACCATAAAAAGAAAGGTCATCCATATCTTGAACGAGAGAGAATATGTCGCCACCTTTACCGCAACCGAAGCAATGCCAAGTTTTGGCTTCAGGCTTTACGTGGAAAGAAGGAGTTCGTTCCGAGTGAATTGGGCATAGTCCAGTCCAAGAGGCACCAGCACGAGTTACTTCGGTACCTCTATCATGTAAGTATTTGACAATATCAATATTCTTACGAATCTTCTCTAAGTCTTCTTTAGCAATCATATTATTTATATCATAGCACACTTATAATGAAAAGTATGGTAAGATAATAAAGTTATCGGAAGTATTTGGTTATGCTCCGATAAACATATAACCAAACAATAAAGGAAACAAATGTCTCTATCAGTTCACCACAAGCACCCTTGGAAAATTGAACAATATCTTACTATTGGTGTAATGCTTATTGTTATTCCAGCTATTCTAGTGTTTGTACTACCAGGTCTCCTCTCATACATTTTCGCTGGAATTTCTTTCGGCATTGGTGTATGGCTTTTTATCCTAAATCAGAAACGCCTCAACGATGGCGAACTATTTGCTGAAGTTGATGAAGACGATGTTCTTCGTGTATGGGGTGCTGGACTCAAAAAGAATATCAACTATGGTAAGACTAAAGAAATTGCTTACATAACTCAAGATATCAATGCTTACCACCCCACTCTCATTCTCCGTTTTACTAATGACCGTCAAATGTATCTCCCTAAGCGTATTGCTATGGAAGTAGACCTAAACGATTACCTTCGTCACAATATGCCTACGACTTTACAAGTTCGTGCTGAAGGTCGTGAAACTTTTGAGCAAATCTTTGTTGCTGAGGCAGACCGTCGTTATGTTCCACCAGAGGTTGTTGAGAAGGTAGAAGCCGAACGTCCTAACCCCTATGCTCCTGCTACTATTGATGAAATCAATAATGGTCCAAAACCTGTTATGAATACTCGTACAGATAAAGAGCGTCGTAAGGCAGAAGCCAAGAAGAGTAAGCAAGAGAAAGCTGCTCGTATTGCTGCTTCTGTTGCTGCTCTTGATAAGGAAGAGAAGAAAATCAATTCAGGGCAAGGTTATGTTGGAGACTTAGGTGCTCCTGACGAGTTCGAACCTAAAGTAGTTATCGAACCTGCTGACGAAGCAAAACCTGGTGAGTTTCCAGTAGGTGAGAAAGAAGAACGAAACACTTACTCGTAATAGTTTCAAGTAAATAACCCCCAGTATTTCTACTGGGGGTTATTTTTTATATTTTAGTTTTTCTCCATATTGTTTTCCCTGAATCCCAAATCCTATCTTCAGGTTTACCAGTCTTCTTATAAGTTCTTTTTCCTCGTTCAAGGTAAGAACAACTTATCTCGATAGTGTCTTCTATCTCATAGCCATAAGAAGACAAAAGTATTGAAATTCCCCAATCATTATCTACAGTAATAATCTCATCTATAATAGATAACCCATATGAAATAAAAATTTCTTCTTTAGAGGAACCGCTTAACCTAAGCTTTATTTTATCAAGAATTTGTGTTGAATCCTCTTTATAATCATCTTCCCAAATTTGAATCAAGTCAATATTTTTAGAAGCACAATCAGCATATTTCTCATAGTGATAAGAAGGGGTAGTCTTATATTTTTCTGTATGCCATAACACTCCGTTAAACTCGATAGCAATATTATACTTAGGAATATATATGTCTAACTCTCTACCATTCAAAATAGACCTATTAGATTGTATGGCTTCTTCCCCCATATTTTCTATAAAAGAAAAGATACTATCTTCTGCTATAGATGAGCGTTTTTTGGCGGAGCAAGTGGGGCATTGGCTATTTTTACTAGTTCTATCGCTTACAGCTGCTTCCCACTCATGAGTTTTATCAGTTGAACATAACCACCAAACTTTTTTACTGCTAAATCTGCTTACTTCGGAAGGAAGAACGTCCTTATTTCTTTCTGCATGCCATTCTTTAGCAACTAGAGGATAGCTGCTCTCTAAATCTTGTCCATTATGAGTAAAACTTTCTTTCCAACATAATGGACAACCTGAACCAGATACTACATCGCTTATTCGAGCGTGCCACTCGTGTTTAGTGTTTTTCTTACATAACCAATAAACTTTTTGGCTAGAGCCAGGTCCAAAATAAGAGGGGGTCAAACCTTTATTTTTAGTAGGATGCCATAAGTCTGCTAAATCGGGATATAGGTTAGAAAGATTATCATCTATCATAAACCTTTCATTCCAGCAAGTAGGGCATTTCTGTCCTCTCGAACGGTCACAAACCATAGCTTGTGAAGTATGCCCTTGTGGGCAGAGCCAGTGAGCTTTATATTTAGAACCGTAAGTGACTTCACTCGCTTTTTTATCGTTTAGAGTTGGGTGCCATTCCTTTGCTACCAGCGGGTGAGTCGAAGCAAAGTCATTATCTCCAACTAGTATCTTTTTACCCGCACAATATGGGCAACCTGTTCCACCTCTACGAATACGGTCAGATACTTTAGCTTCCCATACGTGTTTGGCATTATGCTTACATAGCCAATAAACTTTTCTATTAGAACCGAAAGAAATGTTGTCAGGAGATAGCTTGTTTAAGCTAGGATGCCACTCTTCTGCTACTAATGGGTGAGTTTGCGAAATAGGCATATTATGTTAAACCTTAATGTAATATACTTCTATTATAGCATAAAATATAGTATATTAAGCATCAATTCCGTCAAGACTAACCTGAGCATTTTGTATCCATGCCTTCCTCGCAGCCACGTCATTGCCCATAGCGAGGTCAAGAACGTTCTCAGAGGCTTCCACATCACCCCAAGTAATCTGACGAAGTACACGGCGTTGTGGGTCTAGAGAAGTCTCAAAGAGTTCATCCGCATCCATCTCACCCAGACCCTTCATTCGGTTTACAGCTGAACGAAGAGGACGACCTTCTTTTTCGAGTTTAGCAAGAACCTTAGCAAGTTCAGCATCATTCTCTACCCAAATATCTTCAGGTTTCTTACCGCCAACTTTTACTTTGTAAAGAGGAGGAGCAATAGTGTAGAGGCGTCCTTCATCAATTACTGGACGCATATATTTAGCGAACAATGTAATAAGAAGAGAACGAATGTGGCTACCATCAGCATCAGCGTCAGCAGCAAGTAGAACACGAGAGTAACGAATCATACTACTATCGAATTCACGACCTGAACCTGCACCCATGATTTGAATAAGTTGAGCACATTCAGCATTGTCAAGAACTTGACGAAGAGTAGCCTTGTGAACGTTCAGAATCTTACCACGAATAGGCATAAGTGCTTGGTAACGGCTATCACGAGCCATCTTGAGTGAACCAAGAGCAGAGTCACCTTCACAAATAATAAGTTCTGTACCATCTTTAGCAGAAAGAGAACATTCTACAAGTTTAGCAGGCATAGAAGAAGAACCCTCGAGGGCATTCTTCTTACGAGCAGTTTCTTTCTGCTGTTTCTGAGCAAGACGAACTCTAGAAGCATTCACTACCTTTTGAGCAATAGTCTTCATAGAAGCAGCATTCTTTTTTACAAGAGACCAAGACTTAAAGTTTTCAGCGACAAGGTTGAAGATAACTGCGTTTACAGCACCTGTTCCGAGTTCTTGCTTCATCTGTCCTACGAACTGAGGGTCAGTAAGTTTGATAGAAATAACCGCAGTTAGACCTTCACGAATATCATCAAGTGTAGGTGCTGTCTCGTTAGCCTTTAGCATACCTTTAGTGTTCTTGATGTAGTCAAGGATAACCTTTGAAATGCCTCGCTCGAAACCTTTAACGTGTGTTCCGCCATATGGAGTAGAAACAATGTTTACGAATGACTTTACAATAGTTTCATACTCATTACCCCAAGTAAAAGCAATCTCTGCTTCAACTGGACGTTCAGTTTCTTTAGCTTCTGCTTTACCTTCATCATCAAGAGTTTGTAGAAGTTCTGTGAAAAGCCCCACATCTTTGAAATAGATAGGTGTTGTGATTGGCTTATCAGGCATAATGCTTTCAAGCATATCCTGGATACCACCATCAAATTTATAAACGTGTTCTACGGGGTGTGACTCATCACGCATATCAATAACAGTCATTTGTAGTCCGTGGACTAGGAATGCTGATTGTTTAGCACGAGTAATAATAGTTTGTAAGTCATATTTTAGGTCAGCAGCAAAGATAGTCTTGTCATACCAGAAACGAATAGTTGTTCCGTTTGGTCGTGCTTTCTTTTCAGCAGCAGAACGGTTATCGGGGAATGGTTCAGCATCTACGCTCTTCTTAGTGAATTTGGAAGCACCGTATACTCCGTCACCTTCCCAAAGACCTGTGTCACCTTTAGAATATGATAGACGCCATTCTTTACCGTCACGATATACTTTAGCGTCAAAACGGGTTGAGAGAGCGTTTACGACAGACGCACCAACACCGTGAAGACCACCAACACCTCCAGCAGTTTTATAACCCGAAGCGTCGCCACCGAATTTAGAACCTGCGTGAAGTTCAGAAGTAGCAAGAAGGAGGGCAGATTTTCCACCGTTAGACTTAGGGTCACGGTCTACGGGAATACCACGACCGCCATCGATAACTTCGATACTGTCATCAGCGTGAAGAATAATTGTTACGTTCTCACCATAACCAGCGAGTTTCTCATCGATAGAGTTGTCGGCAATTTCCCAAATAAGGTGGTGAAGACCAGCAGCCTCTGATACGGTACCAATATACATACCAGGTCGCATACGTACTGCTGCAAGACCTTCGAGTTTGGTAAATGAACTTGAGGAATAGTTATCGGGGGTTTTCTTTTCTGCCATAATACTTTCTATTCTATCACATTCTTTTTAGAATCACATATGTTTATCGGCGTTCCTTTACAAAAAGTTTATTCCGATATTATATGTAGGTTATAGTAGGAAGATAAACTCATCGTAGATTTTGAAGAAATACTCGCAAGGAAGAAAGAAACTCAGGAACAGAGAACGAAATCTTTAGGGTATAAACTTTTAACAATTTTGCTCATCGTAGGAGTTGCGGTGGGTGCTAGTTGGTTAGTAGCAGATAAACTTCTTGCTTTATATTCTATACCTTCTAGTTCTATGCATCCTACTCTTCAGATAAATGATAGAGTTCTTATAAATAAACTTTATCCCTCTATGATTCCTATTCAGGCTGGTGATATTATTGTTTTTGAAGACCCAGGTTCTTGGATGTCTGACGAAGAAAAACTTACAGGTAATACTCTCATAAAAAGAGTAATAGCGGTGGGTGGAGACACTATTGAGTGTTGTAGTATAGAAGGCAAAGTCGTTATAAATGATGTAGCTATTGATGAGCCTTATATTGACCCCAAAGATGTTCCTTCTGATACCGATTTTAATGAGACGGTTCCTGAAGGGTATATTTTTGTTATGGGTGATAACCGTAGCGAATCTAATGATAGTCGCTATCAAACTACTGAGAGCGGTGGAAAGTTTGTTCCATTAGATAATGTTCGAGGGTTAGCGTTTTATGTCTTATCTTCTAATCCTGAGAACCATTGGTTACCTACATATTAGTTTGAGGTAAGAAAATCTACAATGTCTTCAACATCAAAAGTGCTTGTAGAAATAACTAAATCAAAACGAGGATAGTTATCCAACGCAGTCTCAGAAATATGCTGGTGGGCTGCTTCACTATATTGTACACCGTCACGAGCATTCACTCGTTCAGCAACAATCTCAGCAGGTGGTTCTAAACGAAGGATAAGACCACCATTATCTTTTACACTATCTGCCTCATTCGCAAAACGTACATCAGTTACAAATACGAAATCTTCGGTAGGAACATCTGTATGAAAACGCTTTACCCAATACTGGTCATCTACACTACGACGAACGTCAGTTCCTAGATATTGTAAGGCACGGCGAATACCTTCTGTGCGAGAATAACCGTCGAGCGGGGAGGTTTCATTCTGAATATCATCTGTAATGTAATCAACAATAGTTACGGCTTGTTCGTAAGGCATATTATATTTTTCTGCCACACCAGCATAAACGATTTCTTCTTGACCTGTATGAAGGTTCTCACGAATATAACTAATGATAGAAGTTAGTTCTGATTTGAGAGGTGTAGCAAAAGAAGCTTCATTAGTTGTATAACCTCGCTTCTGGAGTTCTTCTATAAGAGCACTCGCTAGATAGTTTTTACCTGCACCGATTTTACCTGAAATACCAACAATAGTCATAATATTATTATATCGGAGAAAACAAGAAAAAGCAAACTCTAAAGACTATTTTTTCACAATAGGTAAAGATAGAGTAGAAGAGTTAACTACACTGTCCCAGAGTTTCATGTCAGGCGTAGTATTTAGGCACGAGTATTTCATAGTAATGACGGGGCGACCAGTTTTACCTACAACTCCTGGAGGTAAGTTCGCATCATCTATTTGAGGATTAGCAATGTAGAACGGGTTAGTCACAGGGCTTGTTAAGATACGAGAAAGTGAAATAACATTTATTGTACCATCAACTGTAGGTTCTACCACAGGTAATGAGGTTGGGTCAGTTCCCTCAAATAATGGAGCGTCTGAGACTGGATATACTTTGTTAGGGTAATTATATGATAATTGGAGCATTTCTAACTTATCTTCACTACCTTGTATAGCGATATTTTGCATGCTTTCTTTACCTACTACTGTGCCACCCTGTAAGGCAAGGTTATTGTATAGTTCTTCACGAGTAGTAAAGTCTTCTGTATCAGGATTTTGCTGGATTGGGAGAGCCGAAATGGTCATATCAAAATTACAAGCACCATCTTTACTGGTAGCAGAGTAGAAAGTTGGAAAACTTCCATTGGCTTTTTGTAAGTCATTTGCTACGACTGGTGTGACTGTAAAACCTGCGGATGTAAGCGAAGCAGTACTGCTCTTTTCCCAGCTGGGCATTTTAGAAACATTTACTGAAGTGGTAAGAAGGATGTTTCCTTCCTTGTTAGCTAAAGTTTCAGTTGGAGACCCAGCACAAGAAGTAAGAGCCAACGAAGCTACAGCTGCTAATATAAGAAGAGAGGCTTTTTTGTTCATAAAGATATTATCGGAGCAAAGAGAAAGAAAAAGGTTATTTCTTTATAGGAAGTGAAAGAGAAGAAGCAGAGATAACTTTGTCCCAGAGTTTCATGTCTAATTCTGTATCAATACATTTATAATTAACATTTATTACGGGTCGTGCTTCCACACCAATATAGTCTGGCGGTAGTTCTCTACCTTCTGCTTCCATGATAGAGTTTTTTACATAGAAAGGGTTAGCATTAGAACTGGATAACACACGAGAAGCTTGGATAACATTTACTTTGCCATCAATAGTGAAGGAAGCGTCCGTAGCGGTCTCTGGAGGGGCTTCTCCCGCTACAAGAGTAGGAATTGGGGTATCACTTACCGTAAAGACTTTATTGTCGTAAGAATAAGGTATAGTAAGTAAGGCTAAAGTATTATTAGTATCAGATATATTGATATTCGTAGTGGTTTCTTCAGCTTTAGTAGGGTTTTGAGCATCAATACTGAATAACATATATTTACGAGTCTCATATTCTTCGTCTTTATTTTTGATAAGGTTTAGATATTGAGAAGTAATCCCTAAGTCAAATGAACAACCATTTTTAGGATTGGTTGCTGTATAGTATTTGGGGAAGTTCTTTACATTTGATAGTTGAGGGTTTGCTTCGTTAAGTGCCACATTCCAACCAGCGTCAGATAGAACCTTCGCTCCCCCAGCACCCCAACTTGGGTAATGGGTAACTTCTATATTTTCACTTAGAGGTATTACAGTTTTACCTGTGTCTGTTTTCGTAGAATTATCTGAAGCACAACTTGCTAATGTTACACTAGCAAGTGCTGCTAACAATATAAGAGAAGTTATTTTCTTGTTAGACATATCTTACTTCTTAGCTGCTAACAAAGTAGGCAGTGGAGCAAAGTTTATTTTTGCATCGGCTTTAAGTTTGTTCCAAAGTTCTTTATCAATTTTTCCATTCTGACAAGCATAACTTACTTCTAATACAGCGTTACCTGTCTTTTGAGCAGGGCTGTCAGCACTATTAGTGAGTGTCTGATTTTGTATGAGTTCATAATAAGGATTAGGAATAGTGGCTTCAGTAACACGAACCAGATAAGCTTCTTCATTCATACCGTCAATAGTATATCCTGGGTCTGGAGCAATACCAGCACTATTGGCTGGGGTCTCTTGGAAAGCTTTTGCTTCTTCCTCAGTCATAGGTTTGGCTACTTTATTTTCAAAAGAATAAATTATTTCGAGCATTTCAAGCTTATCGTCTGAACCGTCAATCTTAATGTTTGCTGTTCCTTCACTAAAGTCTTTAGCCTCTGAACCGTCACTACGAGTATAACCCATATCACGAGTTAGGTAGTCTTCGCCAGCACCAGGTTTTCTAACATTTGTTACATATGACTGGAAACTTACAACACAGTTTTTCTCTTTATTAGTAGCATAAAAACTTTGAGGTAATGCTATGTTATCTTCCCTTAATGCTGTTTCTTGCTGTTCTTGAATATCCCACCCTGCTTTCTGTAATTCTTTTACAGAGGACTCGTCCCAAGAAGGAGTAGATGATATTTCATAGTTTTGACTCAGCTTAATAACATTATCTACTTTACTTGTGGAGGTACATCCAGAAAGTAAAGCTACCGAAGTTATAGCTACGAGTGAAACGGTGAGCGTCTTTTTAAGCATAGCTATTTTATCGGCTACCATTACCAGCCTGAAGAGCCTGCGGCTTGACCAGAAGCACGCCAGCTTGTTGTACATGTTGAACGTCCTTCTGTCCAGCCACCACCCCAGCCTCGACCGCCAAAGGTTGAGTTATTGTGGTCGCCCCAGAAGTATGTCCAACCAGCAACATATGCTCCACCTTGAATCCAGGTAGCCATGTGGTTACTGACCGTCCAAGCACCACCAGGACACCAAGAACCAGCGAAGTGGGTTGCTCGCCAAGAGTAAAGTTCAGAGTATGTACCATAGTGATTGAGGTAAGCAACCCAACCGTGTTCCCCTGTCCAACTTTCACCAGAAGTACGGTTAGGTCCTACACAACGAGTTCCTACACGAACATGGAATGGATAACCTTCATTGTATAAGGCTAGCCCTGAAGTCGGACTACCAGAAGCAGCAGACCAACCCCAAGTTCCCCACCAACCATAAGAGTTTCCGTGACGGGTTTGAGCACCATAGTATTGAGTAGTTGCTCCAGAAGGACACCCTACGTTAGCAGACCAGTAATAGTTACCCCAGCCATTGTTCCAGATAGAACCTACAGCACCTGGGTTATCTATATAGCTTGTAAAAGCATAAGAGCCAGAATATGCTTCACCAGAAATATAGGCTTGACCGTTAAGGTAGAAGACGCAGCGAGCATCTGCTCGCCAAGAATACCAAGTTCCTTGTTGGTGCCCAATACCTACACTAGTTGATGAAGACCAACCTGTAGAACCTCCAGCATTACCTGTCCAAGTGAAACGGTATTCAGGAGAACCAAAGTTACAAGTTACGGGGTTCCACCACATAGTAGAAGAACCTGTTCCAATAGTCATATTTAGCCCTGTAGGAGCAGCAGGAGTATCAGGAATAGCAACGATTTGAACAACAGTAGAGTTAGCAGATTTCGCTCCTTCAGTAGAAGTAGCCCAGTTTGTTTTACAAGTTACTGAATAAGTATAGGTCCTGTTGACTACAGCATTTCCTGCCGCAATAGTTCTAACGTTTGTAGTATCAGAGGTTCCCTTGATAGTGCCATTTTCATATAGGTAATAAGTTCCTGGAACTGTACCTGTCGGGCACTGTCCGTATGCTGGCATCGTAATACTATAGTTAGTATTGATAATAACTATATAAGCACTAGAAGTAGGAACGCTCGATGGGGCAACTGGTGTATCAATAGGGTGTGTCCATTGGGTATCTGAAGACCAAATAGAATCATTACCGCTTACTCCCTCAAGGATACATTTTGCTTTTACCTGAGCAGTATATTGTTGTCCTTGATTGGTGTTAGAGAAAGTGAAAGACGCATTAGATGAGAATACAGCAACATCACGACTTGAAACATCTGCCCACGCAATACCGTTAGGGTCTGTAGTAGCACCCTTTTGAGTGAGTTTGAAAGCATATTGAGGAGAAGCACTAAATGGGCAAGACACAGGGGCAGCATTCACAGTGGCTGAAGTGGAAGTTTTGTTCGTAATAGTTATTGTAGTAGGTGCGGGTGCTGTAGTTCCAATAATAGGGTTGATAAACTCAAACTGTAGAATGTTACTTGTGCGTTTGTTCGGGTTTATTACTTGAACAGGAACAGAAGTATATGAAGTATATCCAGGGTTAATGAATGTTAAGGTTCCACCATTTACTACGGTAGTAGGAACAGATGAAGAACCGAAAAGAACGGTTGCACCTGTAAGGAAATTAGAACCAGTGATTTGAATAACTTCTCCTGCAGCACGACCGACCTGATTAGGAGGAGAGAGAAGGGAAATGTTAGGGTTAGCCATGTTTGGAATCACAGTGTTATTTGGTGCCTCAGCAGGTTTATCACCACCGATATTCCAGTCTGGACAGGTTCCTTCTGCTACTAAGCCATTGCTTGCTGTTCCTATGTATAAGGCGAGGTCTGCTCCTGCTGGGGTTGATACACAATATGCGGTTTGGTCATCTGAGTAGTAATAAACTAAATCTTTTAGTTGGTCGTCAGTTCCAAAAGCCACAGGTTCGTAGATAGGATAAAGCCCCACATTTGCTTGTTTTTCATTCTCCACTACGGTCGAAGCAGTATCTAAAGCAGCAACCATAGATGCTCGTGCCATATTACCCTGTTGAGATAGGAAGATGGGGACTGCTATAGCGGAAAGGGTACCGAAAACCACAAGAGCAATAGCGATTTCTGGCAGAGTAAAACCCTCTTCCCTCATCTTGGAGAAGAGGTTACGGAATATATCTGTTATTTTCCCTACCATAGTATAATGGTTATCGGTCTTGGTATAGGGGATACTAAGAAATATGTGTTTTTATCGAAAAATGTATATATTCTATACTTTATGTTTAGTTTTAAGGCTTAGAAACGGGGAAAGAAATAGTTGCGTTACTCACAACTTTATCCCATATGGTGCTGTCAATAGGAGTATTTACACATTGATATTGTATATTGATGATAGGGCGACCAGATTTACTTGCAACGTTATTTTCTGCTTCGTCTTCATTACTAATGGTTGCTTTGAAACTTTGGCTAGCAAAAGGGTTAGCAACAGTAGTATCAAACACTCTTGATAAACTTATACCACTTATAATACCATCTGTAGCATATTTAGGAGCCGATAGGCTATTCTCTACATTGTAGTTAAGACTTTCAGGGTCTATATTATTTGAACTTGCCGCTACATATGAAGTATTGGGAGCAGTATATGAAACCTGGAGTACTTGTAATCTGTCTTTGCTGTCAGATATTTTGATAGTGGCTAAGGCTTCCGAAGTTTCTGTAGAGTTGAGGCTATCTGTATATAGATAAGCCTTTTCACGGGAAAGATACTCTTCACCTGTATTCTTATTTTCAGAACCATCTACTGTTGAAGAATATGTTATGTTACAAGTATTATCTTTATTTGTAGCATAAAAAGTCTTGGGGGCAGTCTTCACGTCTTCACTATCGATTGTTTGAACTGTCCAACCCTCAGTGAGGAGAAAACTTACTGACTCACTACTCCAGCTAGGAACTGTAGTGATGGGTGCTTTCTCAGTAAAAGTTATAAGGTTATCATTTTTAGTTGTTTGAGTACAACCTGTAAGAAGCATTACTGCTACAGCGGATAATGCTAGAGAAGATATAATAGCTTTTTTGTTCATAGTCATAATATCGGCTTATTTAGTGGTCTCTACTGATAGTGGTTCGCTATTTATTTTAGCATTAGAAACAATATCTTTCCATAAGTTCATGTCTAAGTTAGTCTTAGCACAACTATATGAAAGAGACAAGATTGGGTTACCTACTGAACGGTCAGGAGCGACATAGCCGTCTTGACCTTCAAAAGAACTGTATTGAGCAAATGGGTTCTTATACTGTTTAGCAAAAACACGAGTTAGTTGTATAGTATTCATATTGCCATCTTTGATAGCAGGTGTTGGTTCGGTTGGTGTGGAGTTAGGGTCTGTAATAGGAACATAGTTCGAATCTGAAGCATAATTGTCAGTAGTTAAGGTCGCTTCAAGCATTTCTAATTTGCTATTGTTTTCAGATATTTTGATATTCTGGGTTGAGAGAGAACTTTTCTGAGCAGTCATTAGTTCTTGAGATACTAGAGAACGAGTAAGATAGTCTTCTCCTGCTTGAGTATTTTTAAGAGGTTCATAACGCACGCTATAACTTATATTACAAGTATTATCTTTATTGGTTGCACTAAAGGTTGCAGGAAGAACTATGCCTTTGCTTTCCGCTAATGTCTGATAGTTAGTGACAGTCCAACCCTGACCTTCTAAGAAATTCACAGAAGAAGCATCCCATTGAGGAGCATTGATAGTTTCATAGTTTTGGGTTAGAGGTATAGCATTATTGCTTTTATCTACAGAAGTACAACCTGACATGAGAACAGCAACTGAGGCTGCTACAGCAGTTATAGTAACTAAGTATTTCGGTTTCATAAAATTACCAGTTACCGTCCGCACCATATGTTTGTCCAGAAGTTCTCCAGTTAGTTGCACATTGTGACCAACCTTCGATACGCCAAGCACCCCAAGCATTACTACCCCAGTATTGTGCTCCTTCTACCCACCAAGAGTTCCAGTTACCGTAGTGGTAACGTCCTGCTTGCTTATAACCTCCTACATAAGGAGCCACACCCCAAGAGCCACCTGGACAGTGAGCATTGACTCCACCGTTCTGGTAACCACTGGCGGCGGTGTGAATAACCTCTGAACCGTAGTTGTTGAGGTTAGCAGTCCAAGAGTTACCGTTCCAGCCAGACTCACCTGAAACAGCGTTAGGACCAGCACAGCGGGCTTTCACATATACTGTGAATGGATAACCCTCAGTATAACGAGGAAGGCTCGACGAAGTGTTTTGAGTCCAGTCTTGAGCAACCCAAGTTCCCCATTCATTACCGTATTGGTTTTGGTAACCCCAGTATTGAGGATATGTTCCTGCTGGACAACCAACAGCATTCCAATACCAAGTCCCCCAGCCATCATTCCATACATTGCCAGAAGCAGCAGGAGTCTCTACGGGAGAGATAAAAGCAGCATCTTGAGAAGTTGCTACGCCTGATTCATTACTGTTATAAATACATTTTGCTTCGACATGCCATAAGTAGTATGTTCCTTGAGCATGGTTTACAACAACGGAAGTCTCGGTTGACCAAGCTGTGGCACCCCAACCGTTATTCCAAACATAGCGGTATAATGGGGTTCCGAAGTTACAACTTACAGCGTTCCAATATGCAGTAGTTTGAGTATAACCTACAGAAGTTCCAAGACCTGTAGGAGGGTTAGGAGTATCAGGTTTAGAAGTAATACGCACAACAGAACTATTTCCAGATTGGAAACCTTCGGGAGAAGTAGCCCAAGTAGTTTTACAAGTAGCACTATAGGTATAGACACGAGTTGTATCAACGTTGCCTGCTTGAATAGTGAAAGAAGTTGTTAATCCTGGAGTTCCGTATAGCGAACCATTCTGATACATACGGTATTCTTTGAGAGTTGTACCAGTGGGGCAAGAAGTATATACGGGAAGGGAAACTTTATAGCTAGTATTAATAATAACTAATGTATCACTTGGAACAGGAGCCGTAGCAGGAGCAACAGGCTTGTCAATAGTGTGTGTCCACTGTTTTGAGGGAGTAAAGTCAGAAGGGTTTCCTGTGACACCTTCAAGTTCACAAATAGCCCGTGCTTTCATAGTGTATTGTAACCCTTGATTAGCATTAGCATAAGTGAAAGTATTTATAGCAGACCATTGAGCCACATCACGACCTGTAATGTCTTTAAACGCAATACCATAATCATTAGTTTGAGAACCAATTTGAGTTACAGTAAAAGAATACTTAGGCGTTGCACTGAATGGACAATTGATAGCGGTTGCTTTTACTGTTCCATTAGTTGAGGTAAGAGCTGACACTACGATTGGTGTAGGTGGGTCTGCTGTTGTTCCAATGATGGGGTTGATAAACTCATATTCAGCAATGTTAGAAGAACGCTTAGTAGCATTAATAATTTGAACAGGAACTTTAGTATAGACAGGGCTTGCTGGGACAACAAAAGTTAGAACTCCAGGATTAGCCACATTTGCTTTAATACTTAGGTTACCAAATAGTACGGAGGCTCCTGTGACGAAGTTAGAACCTGTTACAGTTACTACCTGTCCGCCGTCACGTCCAACTTGAGAAGAAGGACTGAGAGAGCCGATTTTTGGAGATGCTTGGCTTGGTGGGGCTGGTTTATCTCCACCATCAGAGGGGTCATCTCCACCTGGCTCATAATCACCAATACAAGATTCCATACTAGGTTTTCCACCTGTAGCGGTACCAATATACATTGTCTTACCATTTTTAGTACCTTCAACGCAATAGCCTTTTTGGTCTTTGGAATAGTAATACTTGAAATTATTTAGTTCAGTAGTATCTTTGAAATCAGCTGGAGTGTAGATGGGGTAAAGTCCATTATCTGCTTCTCGTTCATTCTCTACACTGTTAGAGGCAGAAAGAAGCAAAGTCTCAAGCGATACTTTTGCTACACCTTGTCGTTGAGATAGGAATATAGGAATAGCAATCGCCGCAAGAATACCAAAAATAAGCAAAGCTGTAGCGATTTCAGGTAATGTAAAACCTGTCTCACGGCTTGTTCGTGAAAACTTATTTTTTAAACGGAGAGCTTCTGGAAACATATTACTAAGACTATCGGTATATATTTATTTTTAATATGCCAGAGTAGCAGAATCTAATACTTTATTCCATAGGTTCATATCAAGTTTTTTATCAGAACAACTGTAAGTAATATCAATCTTAGGATACAAAGTATCTGTGGGGAATACTTCAGGACTGTAAGGACTAGGAACTGTATCAGATAACACACGGAAAGCAGTAATACTATTTTGCTTTTTAGTATCTAAAGTTCTTATATACTTTACAGATAAAAGTTGAAGTTTAGCGTCATTATCTACGTTGATATAAGCATCAGTATTTTGTGATTCAATTTTATTGTTACTATCAAAGGAAATAGTGCTAACTGCTTGCTCAGTCATAGCGTAACTATCTTGGGTCTCCCCGCTGGTAGGTTCTACTCCGCCTACGTTATAAATAATAGTGCAAGAAGAATCTTCATTCGTAGCTGTATATAAAGCAGGTACTTTTGAACCTGCTTTAGCGGGTAGCATATTTTCCATTTTAGAAACTTGCCATTTTTCTGCTTCTAAAACCTTCATAGAACTATCTGCCCAATTAGGTAGTGTAGAAACGTTATAGTCTTCAGTCAGTGGGATATCCCCAGAAGTCTTATCTATGGCTCCTGAAGTACAGCCTGTCAGTAGCAGACTGAAAGAAAGAGTTACTAAAGATATTTTAGCGAGGTTTTTCATATTATGGACCTACCTTCATTTTATCTTGAACTGTGGGAGCAATAGGCGAACCCGTAGTAACGGGCAAAGGAGCGAAAGACAATTTAGCATTAGAAGTAAGTTTGCTTAGAATACCGTTATCTATCTCTTGCCCAAAACAGGAATAAGTTATTGTAGCCACAGGAAGCATTTTTTCTTCCCCAACTTTTTGCCAAGCATAATATGGATTAGTGACTGGAGTGTTAAAAGCACGAACAAGTAGAGCCCCACCAGATAGTCCGCTTGGGGCAGCTTCCGCATTTGCTACTTGAGGTATGTCATAAGTAAAGTTAGTTGATAGCATTTCTAGAGGAGCGTTGTCAATAACTTGTATTTGGCTAATGTTTGTAGCGGTTATCTTATTATCATTGTATTTAGAAATAGCAGCAGATGAATATTTTTCTGCTAAATAGTTATTATCTAAATCTTTATCTATAATAGGGAGGCTATCAACATTATAAACTATGCTACAAGTTCCGTCAGGGCTTGCTAAACTAAATGTTGCAGGAACAGCAAGGTTATAAGTATCTAAATAATATTTTTGATAAGATTCAACTTTCCATCCTTCAGCTTCTAAGAAAGAAAGAGAAGAAGCATCCCATTGTGGGATGGTAGTGTTGGCATATGTTTCAGTATTGAAATCATTATTACCATCTTGTTTCTTCTCAACTGTAGCACACCCTGATAAGACTGTCATAGTCAAAGCGGTTATCGCTAAGGTAGAGAATATTTTCTTTTTCATAGTCATAATATCGGCATTCATATGCGTCTAACTATACCCAAGAATAGTTAGTTTCTACCCAGCCACCCCAAGGTCCTGTAACATAAGCAGTTACGCAACGGGTGCGAGCATCAAATTGATATGAATACCAGTTATTGGCAGTCCAACCAAAATATGCTCGAGAAGTGTTATCTAAAGGACCATATGTTTCACCAGCGGTAAATCCATTCCAACGAATAAGCATAGAGTATTGTAGACTTGTTCCTGCAGGGCAACCAGCGTCTACACCAACAAGACCGTAGTCTTTGAATGCGTAACGACGCCACCAGCGACTACCAGGGTTACCAGTAGAAGTAATACCAATATTATAAGTAAGAGAAGTTGTTCCAGAACCAGCAGAAACGATATTATCACCAGCATAGCCATCACAACGAGCGATAACATTTACTACTTGTTGTGAACCTTCGTGGTAGCTTCCTAAAGTAGCAGAGTTTGAAGAAGTCCAGTTTTGTCCAACCCAACCACCAGCAGTAGTATCTACTTTTGACTGCCAAGCGTAGTAGGTAGGAGTAGCACCAGCACCACAAGAAATGCCAGACCAACTATAAGTAGCACCATTACCTGAAAGGTTAGAAGGAGCACCTGAAGGACCGTGAATGAGAGAGGAGAAAGCGTTAGAAGAACCACGAGTTACGCTACTCTCATAACGAGCACCAGGAGTATATACACATTTAGCTTGTGTAGCCCAGTTATAAATACGACCTTCGGTATGGTTATAAACTTGGTTGAGAGCAGTGCTGAAGCTAGAAGTTGTTCCAGTAGTAGATACATAGTAGCCATATTCTGGAGAACCTAGCAGACAGTTCACACTTGACCAACCAAGAGTAGTGGAAGTATATCCTGCTGATACGCCGAGGGCTGTTGCTGGGGAAGGTGCAGGAACTGAAGAATAAACATTGATGCTTGTAGTGGGAGACTTAGTACTCTCATTTGAGTTAGCCCATTGAGAAGAACATACTACGGAGTAAGAATAAGTTTTTGCAGCAGCAGTAGTTGCTGCCACAAAGCTTCTGTTCGTAGCAGTATTAGTAGTTCCACCAATGAGTGAGACACCATCGTATAAACGGTATGAAGATACTGTTGTTCCTGTTGGGCAAGTAGTATAAGTAGGGATAACGAAGTTAATAGTTTCATTAATCAGTAGAGCATTCTGAGAAGGCACTGGAGCACCAATTGGAGTTGTTGGGGTACTGACGCTATGTGTCCAAGTCAAAGGAGAACTATAAGTTGAAGGGTTACCATAGGTTCCTTCCAGATTACAAATAGCACGAGCTTTTGCAGTATATTGCATACCTTGGTTAGGGTTTGTAAAAGTAAAACTATTTGATGCTGACCATTGAGAAACGTCACGACCGTTAAGGTCACGCCACGCAATACCATCAGGTTCTACAGCATTTCCTTTTTGAGTAAGAGTAAAAGAGTAGTAAGGGGTAGCTTCAAATGGGCAACTAATTACTGAAGCAGTTACTTTAGCATCTGTAGGTGTTTTGCTTGAGATAGCAACAGTAGGTGCTGTAGCTGTTGTTCCAATGATGGGGTTGATAAACTCATATTCAGCGATGTTAGAAGAACGCTTAGTAGGGTTGAATACCTGAACTGGAACTTTGGTGTAACTATCAAAACCTGGGCTCACGAATGTAAGTGTTCCAGCGTTCGCTACGATAGCAGGAATAGTTTTGTTACCAAAAAGAACTGTTGCTCCAGGAACAAAGTTAGAACCAAGAACAGTAATCATTTGAGACTGTTGGCGTCCTACTTGAGAATCAGGTGAAAGAGAAGCAATTTTAGGGGAAGATTGTGAAGGTGGTGCGGGGCGTGTATTAGCATCGGAGGGGTTTTCTCCACCCTCGGTGTAGCTACCTACACAAGAGACAGCTGATACTTTTCCACCTGTAGCGGTACCAATATACATTGTCTTACCATCTTTGGAGCCTTCAATACAATAACCGTCTTGACCAGGAGAATAGTAATATTTGAAGCCGTTTAGTTGGCTAGTTTCAATAAAATCATATGGAGTGTAAATAGGGTATAATCCATTATTTGCTTCTTTTTCGTTTTCTACACTGTTAGAAGCAGAAAGAAGCAAAGTCTCTAATGAAGCAGCAGCAATGCCACCTTGTTGAGCAAGAAAGATTGGAATAGCAATCGCACAAAGAATACCAAAAACTAGTAAAGCAGTAGCGATTTCTGGCAGAGTAAAACCACCTTCACGACGCATGCGTGAAATATCTTGTTTTAAAGTGGTAATATTGGGGAACATACTATAATAACTATCGGTAGTTTATGGACTTTAAGTCTGAAAAAGGGCTGAGAAAGGCTATTTTTGTTCAAAAATGTCTAAAAGGATAGTTTCTACTCCATAATGGTCAGAAGCAGAAGCATCAGGTCTTGACCCCATACTCATAGGTTCAGCATAACAGATTTTACTATCTATAGGAGAACCCGTCTGTCCAAAAACCCAATCTTTTACAAAAATATAATCAATACGACGTTTGGGGATACGGTTCCCATCAAAGGTATCTAAATCTTCCGCCTGTGTTTTTATCCATACGTTACGAGGAGTTTGTGTTTCCCCCAAAGAAGCTTCAGTTTCAGCCCAGCAGTCAGTCCAGAAGTTCTCCGCTCCTTGAACAGCCATACGACCTGTAAGAAAACGAATACTATCAGCATCAGGAATAGTGTTAAAAGTTCCTGCTAAAATAGTTAAAGCATTGTCATAATTCTTCTCAGCAATAAGTTCTTTCGCAAGTTTATTGATATCAATTACTTCTTGTAAGCGTTGATATTCATTAGATACTCCCCAGGAAAGATGCGTTGTAAGAACTAACATGGGTGTTTGTCCATATGGGGTTTTAGTCCAGAACCATACAGCTGAAGCATTCATATCACGGCGAGGGTCAGCAACCAAAGGAACATAGCCTGCTTCATCAACACTAAGTCGTGTGAGTATAGCATTACCAATTGTGGCACCCTCTTTGTTTGTAGAGTTAGGTTGTGGGTGTAAAGCGGCAACCTTGTAACCTGTCTTGTATGCTAACCAAGCAGCAGAGTTAGAACCATCTGCCCAAAAGATTACTTCTTGGAGGCATAAAATATCTGGAGCATCCGCAACGATGCGTTTAGCGATAGAGTGAAGACGGAGTTCATACTCATATTGACCATGCCAAATATTTAGTGTCTGAACTTTTATTTGTCCTGCTCGTTGCATAAAAAATACTCCCACCTTCTATACATAGATATCGGGTAGGAGTATTTTGTGAAACTTTTAGAAATTAGTCTTGGGCAAACTCTTCGATAAGAGCAACAACTTCATCCCAATTATGAGCACGAGGACCTTCCAAGTCCTTGTTATAACCAGTATCGAACACAATAACAAGGCTGTTAGGGTGTTTTGCTCGTAGGTTGTGAATGTTTTCTGGACTATCATCGATATAAACGTCAGCATAAACATCTGCTTTATTCTTTACGAACATAATGTCACGGTAAGGAATACTGTTATTATCCAACCAGAAAGCAGTAGAAGAAATTGCTTTCGCATTCTGTCCGTGAGACACGAACCTAGAAGTAATAACACGCAAGTGGTGTCCCTCTTCGTTTAGTTTCCAGAGAGCTTCACTTGCTCCTTCAATAGGAGCCATATTTTCGAACAAGCCATCGTTTACAGCGTCAGTGTGATATTTGACGAAGTTATGTTCGAAGTCGGGCCACTCATCCATAGAGTAAGTTTTAGGGTCTGGGTAGATGTCTTCTACTTGGTCTGCTGGAACGCCTACCTTATCAGCAACATAGCGGCGGAGAGCGTCATAATAGTTTCCGCATACACCGTCAAGGTCTACGCCAATAGTGAGTTGTTTCATAGTGTTTTTGTTTCCTTAATTTTCTTGATACTTTTACTGTATCAGCATTTTATACTTTTGTCAAGTTAGTGAAAATAATGAATGTAGGAATAGCGAATACAAAGAACATCACTATTTCACCAATAAGGTAAGAAGCTGGAAGTTTAGTATTACAGCATTTAGTTACTCCACCAATACGAAGCCAACCTATGATAGGAACATTCTCATACCATTTGAGTTGACGACCGCACGCACAGTGGGAACGACCATTGATACTTTCACCTCGTTTTGTTCTTTCTATTACTACAGAAGTAAAGGAAGAGAGTGAAGCACCAAGTAGCCCGAATAGGACAGCCATTATAAGCGTGTAAATAAACATTATATCCATTATAGCATAGATATCGTCTATGTGTCTATTTAGAGGCGAACATATTGGGGACTACCCCAAATAGCGTGTTCAGCAATATAGGTTCCAGGAACAGCAGCATCAATCATCATATTACCACCAGTATATATTCCTACGTGTCCTGGCCAGATAAGTAAATCTCCAGGTTGTGCTTGGTCAGCACTTATGGGTGTTCCCATAGCACCTTGACGAATAGAAGAATGTGGAAGGTCTAAACCTATAGAGTTTCCAAATACATACTTAGTGAAACCTGAACAGTCAAAACCTACATTAGGGTCTGAAGCATTCGCAACATAAGGAACTTGCCCAATGAATTGACGAGCGAACTCTACAACTCCCCCACCATTATAAGTTTGGTTACCAGCATACCTATTAATAACACCACCTGATATGGCAGTATTGGATACACCCACAACAGGGTCAATAATAGTTATACCATCTCGAGAAGCATCAATGACAGGTGTAGTTCCTGTCTGTAGTGTTTGTCCTTCATCTTCTAAAATATCCATAGCACCAGTTGTAGGTGAGGTAGCGTCATTTTCAGCAGCAACAGCAGGAGCAGCAGACATTCCTACTGGGAGAAATATAGCGGCAAGCAGGCTCGCAGAAGTTAGTTTAGTGCGTAAGATTTCCATAAGAGTTATACTCTCACAATCACAGCATAAGAATGTGGGTCACCGTCTGAAGCAGACTCAACTGTGCTACCACCGAAACCACCGTGAACAGCAACTCCGTTACCAGCATAAATAGCAACGTGACCACCACGCATCATAATGTCTCCAGGTTGGGCATCATCAGCAGAAACTTGAACCCCGATACCAGCGAATCCCATAGGACCTACATCGCCTACATCAATACCTATAGCACGAAGGGCACGCTCCACCATAGAAGTACAGTCTTGTGCTTGTCCAATTTGTGAACGAGCAGCCTCTAAAAGGTTCCCACCGACAGCACTTGTAGGTGCAGCAGAGATAGGGATTGAGCTTTGAGCAAAAGTAGTGTTAGAGACTGAAAATACTGGGGCAGGTTCAGGAGCAGGCGGTGGAGGGTTAATCGCATCAGCATATGCTTGGGCATCTGTACCAATAATAATGAGGGTTTCACCGTCAGGAGTAGTGGTTGTTACAGAACTATCTGTAACAGAAGGTAGAGTGCTAAAGAGACTGGGTTCACTCGGAGCCTCTTCGGGGAAGAGGGGTTTTGCATTTGCTGCGGATGTTGTCAAAAGTATTGGTAGAACAATCAAACCTGTTATTAAAATATTCTTCTTTTTGTTTTTTAAGATAGCCATTAAATAGTAATGTCCGTTGATGTTTTTTAGCCCATCAGCGGACTTTTCCTTTCATTATTTTCTTGCAAACTAGTTTCGTAATAAAAACGTTATATTTTATTAGTATCGGCTCAAAAACCGATGATGACCTGCAACTGTGGCGTCTTTAAGCCAAAGTACCCCTTGCATCCCCTTAACGGCGGGGCTAAAAAAATATTAACTTTTTTTAAAAAAGGGTCAAAAAGTTGACAAAAAGAGCCTTTTGCTGATAGAATGGAAGTATCAAATAAACGCATCTCAGAAGGTCAAAAACACTACTTATGATTACCTCAAAAGAACAGTATCTTGCAGCTATTGCGAAAGCACAAACAGCCGCTCAAACATACTATGTTGATGGTGGAGATACAGGCATCTCTGACTTAGAGTATGACACTCTTGTTGATGAGATTGAATTAGCATCAAACACTTACGGTTGGACAGAAGGTATCGAACTTGTTGAAAAGGTTGCCGCTGGTTCTACAATTACAGGTGATGTAACCCACGATGTTCCTATGCTTTCACTCAACAAGGTAAAGACCTTCAATGATGTAGAAACCTTCCTAAACCGTGTCTCTACCAAGAAGGTAGTGCTTGAACCTAAACTTGACGGTATTGCTATCAGCCTTAAATACTCTAATGGTAGCCTTGTCCAAGCGGCTACTCGTGGTGATGGTGTTATTGGTGAAAACATTACTACCAAAATCCGTAACTCGACTTTCAGAGGTCTCCCCCTTACAGTTGCTGAAAAGGCAGACTTTGAGGTTCGTGGAGAAATCTATATCACTAATGCTGACTTCGAAAAAGCACAAGCAGGTCGTAAAGCAGCAGGTGGAACCCCGTTTGCTAACCCTCGTAACGCTGCAGCTGGCTCTCTAAGGACAGACCAAGACACTTCCTATGTTCCATTCAGTTTTTCCGCTTACGAGGTTCTGGGGCTATCTCAGGACTCTTACCTTGACCGCATCAATGAAATGTCTGAACTTGGTTTTGGTGTAGCAGTAAATCTTATTCCTGTTGAGGTAAATAAGTTGGATAAGGTTTCAGACCGTATCACTTTTATTGGTAAGGTTCGTGAGAACTTCCCCTTCCCCACCGATGGTGTTGTTCTCAAGTATGATAGTACCATTGTTCGTAAGGACTTGGGTGAGGGAACTCGTGCACCTCGTTGGGGTGTAGCATACAAGTTTGAGGCTTCCGATGCGAAGCGTACTGTTGTTCGAGGTATCGAAACTTCTGTAGGTCGCACAGGTCGTGTAGCATTCCGTGCTAAGGTTGACCCTGTAACTGTTGATGGTTCTACTATCGCTTATGCTTCACTTCATAATGTCTCATGGATTGAGAATATGGATGTTCGTATTGGTGATACGGTTGTTATTGCTAAGGCAAACGATATTATTCCTCAGATTCTTGAAGTTGTAAAAACTGAGCGTGACGGTAATGAGAAGAAGTGGGTTGCTCCTGTAGCTTGCCCTAACTGTGGCGAGGAGTTTGATAAGTCTACTCTTCTCTGGCGTTGTACTTCTAACACTTGTAGTATTGCTGCTCGTATTGTTTATGCTGTCTCTCGACCTGCTTGGCGTATTGAGTTTATGTCTGATGCTATTGCAGAAGCATTGGTTGATGCTGGACTTGTAAATAGTGTTGCTGATATTTTTAGTCTCTCAAAGGGTATCCTTGCTAACTTGAAGTTGGGCGTTACATCAACTGGTGCTTCACGAGTTCTCGGTGAGAAGGTAGCGGATAAGATTATGAGTGAGATTGAGAATGCTCGCAAGAATGCTTCTTTCACTCAAACTATTACTGCTCTTGGTTTGCGTGGCACAGGTCGTGCTATGTCTAAGCGTCTTGTTGAGAAGTTCCCTAGCATTGAGGCTTTGATGTCCGCTACTGTGAATGATTTTATGACAGTCGAGGGCGTTGCTGAAGGTAAGGCTAAACTTATTCATTCTGAACTTCGTTTGAACGCTCCAGTTATTAAGCAACTTATGGCTGCAGGTTTAACTATGAAGGCAACTGTTGCTAAGAAGCAAGGAACTCCCATTGCTGGTATGAAGGTTGTTGTTACAGGTTCTATGTCAGGTTCTAAACTTGACGGTCTTACTCGTGATGGTATGACTGAACTGATTGAAAAGAATGGTGGAGTATTCTCGTCTGCTGTTTCTTCATCTACCAATATTCTTGTTTGTGCTGACCAGACTTCCTCTAAGGCAGTGAAGGCTCGCCAGTTAGGAACTGTTCAAGTTTTGACCCCAAACCAATTTGCTGAAAAACTGGGTCTTTAGTTTTTAGATACTTTTACCCCGCTAGTTTTCCTTTACTGGCGGGGTTTTTGTATGTTTGCTCAACTCTTATAGGGGAGTTCGTACTAAGTTCCTTATAACCTTTGTAGGTTTCCACAAATATATAAAATGCCTGTTCAGAAGGTGAAAAATAATTATAGAAAGAGGCATTCTCGCTTGTCTTTTTTACACTTCTATGCTAAACTTAAGATATAAAGAAAAACACACACTCACTCACAACTCACAACTCACAAAGAACGAAAGGTCAAAAAATGCTCAAAGTAATTATCGCTTCTACTCTCCTCGTCGCCGTAGCAGGAGGAATCAACGCAGCGTCTGCTTCTGACAGCACCTCTAGTGAACCTGTTGTTGTATCCGTATCAAGCGGTTCAGCAGGAATCACTCCCTAAAACTTCTCATATAAAAATACTCCACCAGGAAATTATATCTGGTGGAGTATTTTTATTTAAATTATTATGAATTATCTAACTCAGGGAAAATCTCACGAAGTTTAGCTTTCTTGCGTTGAGCAGTTCGTAAACTACAACCAAGTTTTTCTTGTAAATCAGCATTAGATACAGTCTCGCCATTTTCTAAACGGTTACGCACCCAAAACTCTAATTCATTATCTGAAAGAGTAGGTTTAGGGGCTACTGGTTCGGAACTTCTATAAAAATTATTGAGAGCATCTACTTCACGAAAACTATCAAAACCTTCTGAACGCCCTGAGTTGCTTTCTAACGGACTTTCGTATTTTGCTGCTGTGGAGGGCGTAGAAACGCTTGAAAAGCCTGAAACAGCCTCCTGCGGCTTCTGAATAGGTGTTGGAGGAGTAAGAGGTCGGATATGCTGAATACGGGGTTCTTCGAAAGGTTCGTCTAACATAGTGTCCCCCTCATTCACAGCAACCTTGACATGACGTGGGGCAGAAATCATTATTACGAGGAAGTGTGAGGAGATAAGTAACGCAATAGCGGGAACTGCTGAAACTGCTGCAGCAATCCACATAGGAACAGTAATTTGGTCTTGGTTGTTGATAGCGTGAACAGCGTTACCAAAAATAGAGAAGATGGAGAAAAGAATAAGAGCAGACCAAGGATACCAAATGATGCTTCGTCCTCTGCCTCTAAGAGAGAAAGCCGCAATTGTTGCTGTTACGATAAAGCCGTCAACGATAAGAGGAAAAATCCACGCAAGGTTACTATTGATAGCAGATGCGGTAGCAAGTTGTTGTAAGGCTTGGAAGGAGAGAATAAAAGCTCCTGCGGCAAGACCTACAATAAGAACGATAGTGAGTGTGAGAACGAGAGGATTGTGGGAAGCCACTACTCCTTGTTCTTTCTCAGTTCTCTCTGCTGACATTATGTTTCCTAAAATGATTTAGATATGTTATAAATATCGGCGGTCAAAGTTTTTTCGACCAAAACTTGACTAAAATGAGTGTTCTATGCTAAACTGATATTATCAAGTAAAACCAACAATAAAAAGAAAGTGGTGAAAACGGAAATGAGTCAGCCCAAAGGAGCTCTTTAATCCAACCATCGAAAGCTTCAAAGCAAAGCACGGCACTATTCAGTTGCCAAGCCAGGACGGTGGTCTTTCTAAGAAGCAGCAGTCATACCTTGACCTCGCTACACGACTCGCTGAAGCCAGTGAAGTAACACACCGACACGGTGCGGTAGTAGTCAAAGCAGGTAAGCCTGTATCACTAGGAGTAAACAAGTGGCGTAATCGTGAAATGATTAACCACGATGACACTTATAATCCTAATCTTACCGTTCACGCAGAAATCGATGCTCTATCTCGTGTTTCAGACCCTCGAGGAGCAACAGTATATATTGCTCGTGTAGGAAAGCACGGCGACCCTCGTTTTAGTCGCCCCTGTGCCAACTGTGCGAAAGTTCTTGCCGAAGCAGGAGTAAAAGCAATCGTTTATACTGTATAAAATATAAGAAAACTTGTCCCCCGTTTTAGTAGTGTTTTACGGGGGACTTTCTTATTTAAACTAAAAACGTCCTCCTCTACCTATATCTTATGATAGGATAGGTCATTATGAAGTATGTAGAACCAGTTACACTTACGGGGCAAAAAACTAAACCCCGCTATGTTGTATGGGAAGAAACAGATAACCCTCGTAAAACTTATCTGACAGGTTATATTCCTGAAACTTATCACGGAACTTCAGATAGCCCATACCTAACAAAACTTTTCGAACTTTCCTACAGTGATGGAACATACCTTCCAGAAGGTTATATTCCTCTTTATGAAAGGTTCCCCACTAATAGTAAAACTCATTCCTACAAAGAAGTAGAAGATACTCTAGATTATCAAGAAACCACACGGCTTATTTTCAAAAGCACTTTCGACCGTTTCGGTATCAAATATTTAGACGAACACGATAACGATATTTTTTACAATCTGGAAAGCATTCATATTCCTGGACTAGCACATAAAGATTTAGTCCCCCAAAAATTAGACAGTATTTATTATTTCACTATTATTATTCAACAAGGGTTACATCAGACTATAAGTTTCGCTGGGTTGCGAACCATCCTTCACGCTTCAGAACACAAACCCTATCCAAAAGATAGTCAAGGATATTTAGATTTGGATAATCTAGCGGATTTTATTGAGGCATATAATGTTTCTAGATGGCAACCGTATCGTAATAGTATTTCACCTGAAAGATGGTTAGAGTTTTATGAACTTTATCTAAAATATGGTGGTAAAGGTTTAGAGGCACTTTCTGAGCAAGTCGCTCTAGAAGATATTAAACGTATCGTTAAAGTATCTGAACTTTTTGATGTGAGTAATGTGAAAGAACTCATAGAGTTGTATGTAAGTTCTCCGAGAGAATGGTTAGAAACATTTGCTCCTATTAGGAACGAACCTGCTTTCTAATACCAGCCTACATCTTGAGAATGTTGCCAAGCAACACAAGGTGTCTTGTATGACGAATTCGCTATATACCATAAACCCCACTGGATTTGTGTCTTATAGTTAGTTCTATAATCTGCACCGAAGTCTGCCATTTTTTCAGCTGGGAGGCTTTGTGGAATTCCATAACTCAAACTTTCCTCATTTTCAGCATCTACACGCCAACCACTCTCTTTATACCATAGTTGTTTCAGGCAAGTAAATTCAGTCTCGTCCCCCACAAGTTCTTCAGCGTATGCTTGAGCAGCAGCGATTTGTTCCTCTTCTGAAAGTTGAGTAGTGGTAATACTGTCACGGGAAACCGTAGGATTGACGACCGTCGAAGAAACAACAAGCTGTTGAGGAACAATAAAGTCTGCTTCTTCAGCAATAGCAACAGGAGTATTAATAACCAGAAGAGAAGTCACTATGATACCAATAGTTAAACCGCCAACAGTTTTATGATGTGCTTTTAGGTCACCATAACCGTGAAGTATTTTATCGCCAACTTTATGCCAAAAATAGTTTGGTCTTTTAGCGGCTGCGTGACGACCAGGTTTTTTAGCAAACATAACAGTAAAACCTATCGGTCTAATACCAGCCTACATTTTCGCTATGAGCCCAAGCACCACAAGGAGAACCGTAGCGACCGTTGACATATCCTAACCCCCAAGTGATTTGAGTTATTGGATTCGTTTCCCAGTCAGCACCCGCACTTGACATTTTTGAGCCAGGTAAAGCCTGGGGTATACCCGTCGCACCTGATGACGCATTGTAAGCTTCTACACGCCAACCGCTTTCACGAGCCCAAAGATTATAAAGACAGTTCCATTCTTCTTCGTTAGCAACTTGTGTACGAGCATATGCTTGTGCTTCTCCAACAACAGCAGCGTTAGGAGCAGGACGAGTTTTGGCAGGGGTAACAGCCTTCGGTGCTTCAGTAACGGTTACACCATCTCGAGTAACAGTTTGTGGAGCAAGAGCATCACTTACTTGTAATGTTTGAGCATTCGCTATATGGGTTTGGTAAGAAGTAGTTGGAAGTTGAGTGTCCGCTAAGGCAGGAGTTCCAGACATTACTATGTTAGCGGTTAAAGCAACTGCGGAGATAAGGGAAACATTTCTTACACGAGGAGAAACTTTAGGTAAATGTGCGAGTGGAAAGTTTTTTGCATACTCTAAAAAGTTTGTTGAACCAATATGCATGAGAAAATAACTTTCAGTTGACGAACAAATACTATGTATAACTATCGGTCAAAAACTTTAGCTGGTGGGTTCGACCTTGATATACCAGTCATTTATTATCGTTTCGCAGGCACATTTTTTAGGGTTTGTTTCGCCATAAAATAGGGAGCAACCGTTGACGTGACCATTTCCTTCTTCTAAAACTGGGGGTATGTCTGAAAGGCATTCTTCATGAACACTTGTGCCATACTCTGAATAGTCTGCTTCCGCATATGTTATAGCAGCAGCGATTGTAGTAAAGCGTGAATGGCGTGAACCTATGGCAGGTAGGTCTTCATTAGAAGCAAAACCCATTACTGGAACGAATAAACCGTGTGGGTCTTTTCTAATGATGTAAAAGTTATCTGCGGACATAGATATAGAATAGCATATTTTTTAGAGTCAGGTATTGCCTTTTCGTCTTTGGTATGATAGTATAGTTAGTATGAACGACAATAAATATCTATGTATTGAATGCGATGAAGTAGTTGTGCACGAAATAGGGAACACGTGTACTGTTTGTATGGCTATTCTCGCAGAGGATGAGAGTATGTATACGGCTCCAACTATTGGGGTCTATAAATTCCGCTAAAGTTCAATACATAATAAAGAACCCCCAGCATTTAACTGGGGGTTCTTCGTTTAAGGTTTTAGGCGTGGAGTTTGTGACTACCTCGTTGAACTAAGATTTCTCCTGTTCTTGGGGCAAAATCTATTGTTTCTAATTCGAGCCATTCATTATCTGAATCAAAATATTCTATTAGCCAAGTATTCTCTCCTATGATTTCTAATATGTCTTTTAGTTCTTGGTAAGAGTTTCCTTCTACCATTTGGTTGAGACCATTTATTGCACGCCACTTCATAAGTGTTCCTTTCATAAGGGGTTGACTAATATTCAGTTGTATCTTTTGTATCGGGAAAAATGAACTTGACTTACGAAATATATTCTGGTATTATAAGAGTATGGAAAAAACTTTGTATCAGTTCGATGATAGTATGTTCCCTGCTCGAGACCTTATCGAAGAAGCAGTTAATGAGGCGGGTTATGAACTGAACAAAAACTATACAGGTTCCAGTAAAGACCCAGCCTTAGCAGCTATTTTTACCCAACTTGTTTCAGATAAGAACCTGGAAGTTTTAGAAGTTCAACAAGTTGAAATAACCCACTCCCCTACCTACCCTATGGAGAAAGCACTCATTGAGCGTTACTCAATGACGAAACAACAAAGCCGAACTTTCGAACGACTAGTTCGTATGGCTGCTGTCCAAACTTCACACGCTTCTATTAACAAATACAGTTTCGCTGACTTGAACTATATTGCTGCGTTAGTGTTACTTCACGATGCTAATGCTCGCAAAAGCACTTGGTTCTCATGGGATGTTACGGTTATTTATGCTGCTCTTCAACAAGAGTGGAAAGCACAATATAAGCTAGATACTTTGGCTCCTTTTTCTTTCGTACAAAACTATTTCCGTATTGATGAAAAAGTAAAACTTTTAGGTTTCGATAAGCAATACTCGAACAGTAACATTGTTAACCATAATATCGATAATGGTTTGGTTGCTGCGGTAAAAGTTGCGTTTATGTTTTCTCCTGAAACAGTAGAGAATCTAGTAAAAAACGGTTTGACTGCTGAAAGTATTATGAAATATATTGATGCTGGTATTGGGTCTTCTAAAGAGATTCTGGAATGGTCTGAGAATATGCCAGCAGAATGGGCTTCAGCCTTACTTGGAGTAAGCTAGTGGAAACAACTATAGCAGTTTTCCCTCCAGAGAATTACCCAACTCGGGAACTTTTAGAACCTCTAATGTTAGAGGTAGAGCTAGGTAAGCTTCCTGAAGACTGGGCTGGGAAAAGCGAAGCATTATTTATGCCCGAAATGCTTGTTGAACTGATGAAATTTAATGGTAGCACTAATATTCTTTATAAGAATGAAGTTGCTATTGTAAGTGAGAAAGTTAGAGAAGTAAAATTTACTCACTACTTCTATACTCGTTGGGCTGGGGTTGATAATAAAACTGAATCGCTTATTTTTCGTCTTATTAAATTGTTAGGTAATCAACCTAAATATTTAATTGGGGATGAATGGAAGGTTCTCACTATTGAAGAGAAATATTATTATGCGATTTTAGTGAGGATGCTTTTTGCCACGCCCACAAATACTGTAACGGGAACTTATGCTCCTGTTTATTCTTTGCTTCACATATTATGGCAAGATAGCTATGGAGAACACGCTGTTCCTTCAATCGAAGCCGTAAAGAGTATGTTGCTATTTAATGAGATGCTTTTTAGTGGAGATTATTTTATCGATGATATAGTGACTGAGGAATATGAAGCTGGAATTGAGTTGTCCCTCTTCTATCCTGGGACAGATATTCTTGATTTGTGGGAGACTGGTATTGTGCCTACAAAGATTAAGATGCTTTATCATCTTGGACTAACATATAAGGAACTTCTTAAAGACGGTGATGTCTTACCTGCAGAATGGTATAACGAGCTAGTCTAGAAGTGGGCATTCCTCCGATAAAACTTTTATGCGTATTGTTGTAGCAAACTGTTTGATTACTTATGAAGGACGAGGGTCTTCAGTAACTGATGAGGCAGGAGTGCGAGCCCTCATAATCAAAGCTAGCGGTGCTATCAGTATTCACGGAGACCATTCAGGGAATAAACCTCTAAACTATATGTCTCAAAAGAATGACTTTACAGTAGAACATTTAGATAATGGCGAACAGGTTTGGACTTTTGCTAACAAGGATGAACAAATCGCTGTCCATATTTTAGAGATAGTTTCAGATACTGCTTATGAGTTAGCAGGTTATGAACGAGGTATTACGATGGCTGGAACAGAAAAACATTTGCAAGCCTGGTTAGCTGAACATACAGAACTTTTTGGTGAAGGAACAGAGCTTATATCTCGAGAGTTTCTTACAGGTGCTGGTGCGGTAGATTTATTTGTAAAAACTGCGGATGATAAATATGTTGCGGTAGAAGTCAAAAGGTCAGCATCTAACCTGAACTATGTATATCAAGCAATCCGTTATAGTGATGCTTTGACTGCTTCAGGTAAATATGGTATTGTAAAGCCTGTCCTTGCTGCTGTTAGTATCAAACCTAATGTTGCTAAACTTGCGGAACAACTAGGTGTAGACTTTATTGAAGTTCCAAAAAATTGGAAAGAGTTAGAGTAGCCTTTTCTGTCTCTTTATGATATACTTTCAGAGTGACTACTCTTGACGAGCTTATAAAGGCAAACCTGCCTGCTCCTTTTATGTTGCAAGAATTCCTGGATGAGACAGGTGAAGAATTGCCTTCTAACTATCAAGGCACTAGTACAAGTATAAACTTGGCAGATATTTTCCAAGAACTTGCCCCAGAAGACTGGGAGCGGTTATCTAATACTCCTGAACCTATTCCTACGATTATTCTGTCTCACGAAGAATATGAAGGTATGGTTACTCGGCGTTTCGAACTGAGCGAAATTGAACATAATGTTTTAGCAAGTAACAGAGATATGCTTTGGGATGAGAATGAGCACCTGGAAGGTTTTACTGCTGAAACGATTTATGAAAATTATCTATACCTAGCCCTAGTGCGTCTCATATATCGTAATACTTGTACTATTGAAGGTGCCCAACATCCTGTATTCACAGGTCTATGGCAAGTATGGGAAAAAACTTTTTATCCTGAAATTTCTATTCCCCCATACCTTATTCGAAATGTTTTAGAAATGTTTGAGATAGCCTATGATGAACAAGCACAACGAGATTTTCCCGAAGGTGCTTTACCTATGAGCGGTGATAGTTTTGACGATGCAGTCTATGTTGCTTTTCAAATGCCTCTAAACCATATCATAGAGTTTTGGTCAGCAGGTGTTTCCTGTAAAGGAATTCGTATCTTGCTTGATGGTGGGGTAGAAAGTCGAGAAGCATTAGAGTTAGGTCAAACTATGCCTCTTGCTTGGATTGAAGCGTTAGAAGCAGAACCACGCAAGTGGTGGTATAACCGATAGAGCTTTATAATAAAAATGGAGAAAAATGAGTAGGAAAGATAACCGTTTTATCGGTTGGGTAATGGTCGCTGGTGGACTTGTTGGTCTTTTAGCAGCGTGGGTTCTCACTATTGAGAAACTGCATAAACTTACTAACCCAAGTGAGGGTGCCAGTTGTGACTTCAGTATCGTTGTCCAATGTGGTAAGAACCTTGAATCTTGGCAGGGTTCCCTCTTAGGTTTTCCTAACCCACTCATAGGATTGTTAGCTTGGACTGTTGTAATAACTTTCGGCGTGGGGCTTGTCTCTAAAGCACACTTCCCACGCTGGTGGTATAAAGCCATCAACATTGGTCTTTTTGCCGCATTAGGTTTCTGTATTTGGCTAATGTCTCAAAGTATTTTTGTGCTGGGCACCTTATGTATCTGGTGTATGGTTACTTGGGCTACCACTATTGCTCTAACTTGGACTTTCACTTTATGGAACGTCAAAGAAGGCAAATGGGGGCAGAGTGTAGTTACACGCAGAAGAGGACGAACTCTTTACAGTTGGACGCCAACATTTATTCTTTTCACATATCTAACTATTGCTTTGATAGCACAATTGCAGTTAGATTGGATTAGTTACCTTTAGCCGAGAGGTTTAGGTTTGGTTTCCTTGTCTTTGTTATCAAGGAATGGATTGTTTGAATACCAGTCGTTATCTGCCATGAGGGTGTAGCCTTTCGTTTACCTACTTTACTTGTACAAATAACTATCAGCGTTTTCACAAAATGGTGACGTTTTTGCAGTTTTTAGTATATGACGCTACCGACCCACCAGAGGAAAAAGAAAAGCACAACAGCGGAACCAACGGTCTTATACACATTGAATCTGACTGTTCGTTTCTTTTCAAGAACCACTAAAGGGGTTCCTTCACCGTTTGCTTTATTCATAATAAAATATATCGTCTTGCTTGACTTTTATGGAAAAATCCGATAGACTATATAGAGAAGAAAGGAATAGCAAATGGCTACCAAAACCCCCAAGTTTAAAAATATTGCCAACCCAGCATATGCTGAAGGTATGCGTCAGTTGCGTTCCTCGAATGCTTCTGGAACACACGCAGATAAGCGTGATAAGCGTGCTCGCACTCGTGACGCTGCTAAGAAGCGTGCCCTCAAGGAATATTCCTAATATGCCTCACACTAAAGAAAGTGATAGGGCGGTCGCTATTGTTGGAGTGATTGAATTAGTGACAATCTTTTGGATTGGTGCTATAGTTTGTTTCGCTATCACAAACCAGGCATTCAAAACGCAAACATATATTGTTGGTGCGGTAGGTCTTATTATTGTTGCTGGTTTTTCTTTCTGGTTATATAAAACTGGGAGATTGCAGAGAAAACACTCTAAATAAGGTGTAAAAACGAATTCATCCCCGATACTTATAATATATGAGTGTTGCAATAACTGATGAAGTGTTTGAGGCTGAAGCCTCCCCTAATGCTGTCGCTCACCTTGCTCGTATGCGTGAAGTTTATACTGGTCGCACAATAAAGATGACTGCTCTTGAAGTTGATGAATATACTAACTATACTCTCAAGTTTTGGTGGGGCGAAGTTGTAGCAGACGAGACGCACACTTCAATGATTTTTATGATACTAGATTAAGACTATTGAACAAAATCTGGATAGATATCCAACATGTTTAATATGCTTGTTTCATAGATAGCTTTTTGTTCTTGTGATAAATATTCAGCATATGTTCCGTAAAGCATTCCTTCTAAGAAGGCTCTAAGTATCTCGTCCCAGTAAAAAGGCTTTTCAGCATAACGCATTGGGGTTCCGTGAGCATTTTCACTCAAAAGGAATAATACGGTTTGCATAACTACCCAATGAATATAATCAGAAAAATGTAAAGCATCATATTGGCTATAGCCTTGCTCTCCACGCTCTTTTATATGTGTAGCATACTGTGAAGCAGAAACCTCTGTAGGGTCTGGTAGAACGCCACGTATGTCTTCCCAGAGCCATTTCTTATCTACACCAACGATAAGCCTATCAACTATTTGTATAAGTTGGAACTCATCTAGTTTATCTGCTGGAACAACAACTTCTTGATACAGTTTTGGCCAGAGTTTTACTGCTTCTACATATAACTCACCAAACTCTTGTAGATGTAGAAGGGATAGTACTCTCAATTGTGTCATGTTTTCATAAGCTGCTACAGTATTCTCTAAAAGGTATTCATTGACATTGATAAGACAGTCAAGAAGAATATTTCCTTCGATAGTATCTATTTGGCGAAAATATGAAGCGTAAAGAAAATTGATATATTGAAGAGGGTTTTGTAAATCTGAAAGGGCTATACCATATACTTCTCGTTGATGTTTTTGGTCTTCCAGGAAAGATACGGTAGTGGCTGGAAACTTATCAAGCACGTCAAGGTAAGCACCCTCAGTAGGAGTGCTTCCAAACATTGCTTCCAGTTCGTCCATAATACATAGTATATCAGCAAAAGTGCTATTTTTACCGATAACTTTTTTATGCGTAAAATAATAGTTATCAGTATGGCAAGCCTGTCCCTTCTAGGTTTAGCAGGGTGTTCTTCTTCAGATGTAACAAAAGTAGTTACACAGAATGCTCAAGAACAAGTAGATACTGTAAAACTTGCTGACACCACTGAAGTCCAAGCAGTAGTTAGAAACACTAACGTTGCTATCCAAACTTGGTTGGTTTCTAATAGCAACGCTAAAGACCTTTCAGGTTTTATTCCTCAAGAAAGTTATAATGGTATCAACCTTTCAGTTTCTGGAACTCCATCCGCATATGTCATAACAGCTTCTAATGCTGACGGCTATACTTACAGTTTTGATAGTACTACTGGACAATACAAATAACTTCTTATGTCTAAAACTCAAAAACCTCTCGTTATGCTACTTGTAGGTATCCTTGCCATAGAGATGTTATTTGGGATTGCTATGGTTATATTAGCAGTTATAAACGACGCACCAATTACTTTATTTTAAACTTGTATTTGTTTTCTTTATGTGGTAAGATAAAAGTATGGAACAAGAGCCTCGACGCATACCTGTAGGGTATCTTACAAAAACTGCTGCTGATGTACGCAAAGGTGATGCTGTAAGAAACTTTGGTAAAGTTCTTAGTGTTAAAAATGTTGGAGAACATATTTTTACTGACGAAAAATTTAAGATTGATTATAAAGACAAAGCTGTCGAGCTGAAAACTAAGTCTCCTCTTACAGGTCGTTACCTATATGAAGTTCTCGCTTTTGACGCTCCTGTTGAAATCATAATGTACGAAATAATCTACTAAAGAAAGTAATAAATATGTTAAGTCCTTGGATTTTCTTTCCACTAATGCTCATAGTGATTGGGGTTGGGGTTGCTGCTATCCTTTTCGGTATCTATGTTCTCTTAGAAAAATGGAAGGGGTATGCTCCTGATGGGTTAGGTATTCTCGGTGGTGCTTTTCTATTAGTAGGAACTGGTGTTGGGCTTTTTACTCTCATTTTTACAGCATTCCCCTATAACCCCCACTATTGGTTTATGGAAGAACACTCAGGAACTGTTGTCTCGGTCTCTAATCAATTTGATAAGGGTAGCGGAGATAACTCTAAAAAAGAATATGTTGTAGAACTTGAGGGTGATAGTATTCCTTACATTACTCAAGATAGTCGTATTCTTAGTTTTAAACCTGGTGATACACTAAATCTTAACTGTGCTAATAACTGGGTTTATGGCGGAAGCGATACTACTAGTTGTAATATTAACTTCTAGAACTGCTAAGTCCCCTTCATTTGTTAGATATACTTATGAAGGGGACTTTTTCATATGCCTACACCGATTATACTTCCAGATGGAACTAAATGCTACTCTGGACCTACCTGTAAAAAACACGGTACAGCAAATATTACTTCCCCACAAGACCTCAACAGTAAACTTGACACTATCGCTCCCCTACCAGATACTGATAAGTTCCAACCTATCCACCACCGCCGTATTGCTGTAAGCTTCCAAGAAGACCGTTACAAGCAACATATGGAAGATGCTCAAGCATTCTCTGACTTGCTTACAGACGAAGAACGTGAAGCCGTGAAGAAATACACTAGTTTCTGGTATGAAGATGTAGTTGCTTACACTTACGGGTTACCACGTCCACACGGTTATATGATGACTTATCCTGGTAAAGAACCGCAACTTATGTATGGTCGTGGACGCACCAATGATGATAACGAATGGCGTGAAGAAGTATCTACCATTATAAACCATATGGAAGCCGCTACAAAGAAATGGAATAAACTTTCTGAACCTCGAGTAATTTATCGTGGAGCAGTTGTACATGGTGAAGGAAATAACTATCAACTACGCACCGCCATTACGGAAGAACAGTTAGATAGTTTCATCGAGAAAAACTTTGCTGTTGATAGAACCTTTTATCGCAATACTATGACTTCGACAACATTAGACCCTGTAATTGCTGTTCACGAGTTTCTTCCAGAAGGAACCAGCCATAATGGTTCAGGTATCGTTATGGAATATCATACTCGTAAAGGTATTCCTGTATCAAAAGAAGCAGGAACTTCTGCCGCTATGAAAGAAGAGTTAGAAATACTTCTTCCACCAAAGACTGAATATAAAGTGGTTGCTGTTCATAAGAATGTCCCCTTTACTGTAAATGCTGAAAACTTCCGTCATGTGTGGGGCATTCACCCAGATAAGTATGGTCGTGTACAAGCTCGTAAAGTAACTGTAGTTCAAGTGGTTGAAGTTTAGCAGTATTTTTACAGGGTATAACACCTTAGTTATCCGATAGTTTTTATAGAAGAGAGGGATGTTTTAGCGTGGCACCAAAAAATAAACTACAAACTAAACTTGTTACCCGTATCCTCGCTCTCAAAGAAAGCACTCAAGATTATTGGGTAGGTGAAGTAAGAATGTCTCGACAGAAAGACAAGAATACTCGTCCCCTAGCAGCTGCGACATATGGTTGTGAGCTTGCTCGAAGTTATAAAGTTACTGAACACGTTGTAGAGAATCGTTTTAGTAAAGAAAAATTCCTTCATTCTTCTACTTGTCCCAACGCTAACCTACAGTAGTGTTAGATATATAATATATACTTTAGGAGATTTATTATGGCAACACCAATCACACAAGCTGATGGAACTAAATGCTACTCTGGACCTAATTGTCTTCGACACGGAAGTAAAACACTTTCTACGGATTTTCTAAAAAAGAACCTCAACGATAAATTAGCAGAATTAGACAGTCTCTCTAATCCCCTCGCTAAATATACACCAGTAGAAGTTGATGAACAACTTGCTGACCTTTATGATGCTACATATGGCACTATGGGTGATATTCAAGAAAAACTCATCCAAATAGAACGTATTAAAGTTTCTTTAGAGAAGAACAAGGAAAACCCTGAAGGTCTAAACTATAGAACTTCGTTAAGTGCCTTAGAGATGCGTGAAAAACAACTTGCTCTTTTGGAAGCAGAACTACAGGATTTGTATGCTGAAGCAGCTCCTTATGAAACTGAATATTCTCGTCGTCCCTGGACACGTGCTTTTCTTGTAGATAACACTAATGGGCACGTTCACAAAAATATGAGATGTTCTACTTGTTTCCCTACCACTCGTTATACTTGGCTTCCTTCATACTCTGGAGCAGAAGAAACTAAAATTGTTGAAGATGCTGGCGAGAAAGCCTGTACGGTTTGTTATCCGAGTAGTCCAGTAGATGTTCTTCGCCGTCCTTCTAAAATGGAAGCACCCGCTAAAAAGAAAGCCCGTGAAGAACGTGCAGCTGCTCGTGAAAAGAAAGCAGCCGAAGCATTAGTAAAAAGTATCTCTATGCCTGACGGTTCTGCCCTCAAAACAGAATACTCTGGAACTATCAAAACTGAACGCACAGCCTCTATCGAAGCAGTTGATACTGCGTCTTGGATTTATGCTGTTACTGAAACTAAAGTTTATGGTGAAGGTCAAATTAATATGGACTATGTAGCTAAACGTCGTAATGACTTGACAAACCTTATTGCTGCTCTTGCGAATAAGCACGGTGTCAGTATTGAGGAAGAAGCTGCTGCTATTCGTGAAAAGGCTATGAAAAAATTCAAGAAAGACTATAAAGGTTTTTAGTAAAACTCCGATATACTTTATATAACAGGTAAGGTATATTTTTTATGTCGTGGAAAACAGTCCTCTTTGCTGGCAGTGCTGGCTTGGCTATTGTTGTGTCCGCACTTGTTGCTCCTCAAATAGTTGACACGATTCAAGAGCAGAAAACAGAAAGCCAAATAACTTATATTGCTTCACCTGCTATACCTGTCTCAAATAATGCGACAACTGAAGCATTAGGTTATGCGAGTATCGAATCTTTGATGGCACAAATAACTACTCTTATAGAATTAGATAATGCGACAGGCATATCTTCACCAGAGTTAGATATAGCACGGACAGATTTGACTAATACGGTAGCACAGTATCGAACTATGTTTGCTGTCAACAAGACTTTGTTTGGGCAAGAACTTCCCATAAATATGACTACTCAAACTCAGTTTGAAACATATCTAAAGACTATAAATGATAAACTTCTTGGGTTACAAAAGTCATATGATACTGCGTTACGCCATACTCAAACTGTTGCCGAGATTGAACGGGTTGCTGCTAACTCTGAAACTTCAAGTGCAAGATACCCTGAAGGTGCTGAAGGTGTGAAAGCAAAGTTTGCTCGTTTGGCATCCGAGTTAGGTATTGCGGTTCCTATTTATCTAAGTGAAGGTTGTGGAGATGCTCCCCTACAAGAAGGTTACCAGTACATTGCTTGCTATCACGTAGGTAAGGGGTATATTACGGTTACTGACGCTGGTTACCGTCAAAGTGAAGCACAACTTATTTGTTCTTTGAAACATGAGAACCGTCACCGTCAGCAAGAAGAGCAAGGTCTTATTGAATATGACACTAATGGTAATGTTGCTAATCGTGATTGGTTAGAGGCTGATGCTGAGAGTGTTTGTGCGTAGTTAAATATTCTACCCTCCTGCAGTATTCTACAGGAGGGTAGGTTTATATTCTAACGTAGGAGTTAGAGGTTCTTTTTCGCAGCACTAGCGGTCTTGCGAATTACTTTCTTTTCAGCAGTTGCTAAAGAAGTGGTTTTCTTCTTTGCAGCATTAGCAGTCGCAGTTACTTTTTTAGTAGTTGCTCGCCCAGCAGCTGCTGCTTTCTTAGCAATTTTCTCGTCTTTAGCGGCAACATTTTCAGCATAGTGGGTTACACCTCGTGCCGCCTTTACACTAGCTTTCTTTGTAGCGGTGATAGCATCTAGTTTCGCATTAGCAATCTTGTTGATAGAATCAATAGCGTTAGCTGCTACAGCATCAATTGCTTCTTTAGAGATAAGACCTTTTTCGCCAGCAAGGTGCATAAGGTGGTCACCTTTTGAACCTTTGTAGTGACGAGAAGGAAGAGTTAGATATTTTGCCGCACCATAGATGGCTGCACCAACTATTACAGCGGAACCGAGTAAGACATATTTGGCTTTCATTTTATTACTTTCTTGTAGAGGGTCGTTCATACACAGAGAGTATCGGCATAAAATATACTTGATACTCTCTGTGTATAAGGTGAATGTTTAAATAGAGGTTTCTGTGAAGTCACCAGACCAAGAGAATTCTTTGATTCTAGCAGGAGCACTAAAATCTGTCTTCTTCAAATCGATAACATAAACATTAGGGTCAGTTACTGTACGGTAAGAATATCGTAACTCTGTAAGGTTAGCAATGCTGTCCCATACAGTTACTTCATCTACATAAGAACCATCAGCAACTTGTTCTTTGATAATACCGATTGGGATATCAAAAGCATTTAACATATGTAACGCAAATTGTTCTGATTCTTGACTGTTTGATGGTTGGTCTCCAAGAGTAACCATAGCGAAAGCACGAACGAAACGAGCAGGTGGTGTCCAATCGCCAGGAATGCCACGAAGTCCTCCACCTTGTCCGAAAGCTTTATAAGTTTCACCAAAAGCTTCAGTAGTAGTTTCTGTAGCAGCACTAAACCCACCATAATTATTTAGGTTCTCTAAATGCCATTCCATATAAGGAGCATTAGTTCCAACACCTGTAGGATTATCTACAATGCGAACTTCTCCTGGGTGGAATTCAATAGCAATAGAAGCATCTTTGTCATGAAGGAGAACGTGAACTGGTGGTGGGAATCCCATTCCAGGGTCAAAACCTGTAACACGCTTGTCAGCCATTGCTTCTTTAACTTCCGCAACAGTAGAACAAGTCCCTAGAAGGTAAGCAATAACATCAACCTGACTAATATCTTTACCATCATTTTGTGTATCTTGATATTTAGCGTACCCTCCTGGCATATAGAGAAGGTGTGCTGAAAGTCCTTCAGTATTCATACCATCTGTAAGCCATTCAGGTTTACTAAAAGCAGAAACACCAACTGCTCCATATTTAGCAGTCCACGTTACTCCACTATCAGAGCCTGTAGCTTTGCCTTCAAAGTTATTAGGTAATACGGCTAACTGCATTGGCATAGCAGTAGGAAATTCAAGACTACGCCCAACAGTTACAGTGCCGTCTTTTGCAGCAGGAATTTTAAAATTAGTACACATTATGATATATCCTTTTCTGTTTCACCTCGTTAGTGAAAACATTCATACGCAAAGGAGTATCGGTCATGCAGCCACCTACTACGTAATGTGTTATATTTTATACATCGAAAGGCAATAAGCTTGGAACACCGTTACAAAGGTCTTCTATATTTTTATTATCTCGCCATTTGTAACAGAAGCCACAACCAATATATGCTTCTACCTGATATTGTTTATACCAAAATCCACCATATACTTGGTGAGCGTCTACTTCTGTCCAAAAATGTTTATGAGACAATATATACCTACTTTCAGTGGTCTTGCCACTACATATAGTATAACATATTTTTTAGCAAATAACATATTCTTTTTACCGATAACTTTATTATGAACAACCTTAAAGTTAGAGTTGAAACTTTTGCCGCTCTTTTTGTAACCCTATTACTTGCTTTAGCCATCGGGGTAACACCCGCAAATGCCGTAGGAACATTCACTCCTGACTCAACAGTAAAGGTAGGTTCTACTACCGTTGGAAGTATGACTGATGGTCGCCTCGCATACTCGACTAATGACGGTGCTAGTTGGAATGAAGTCTCCTCTCCCCTAACTAAAAATGGTGTCTCTTCCGTCTCTTATGCTAACGGTTACTTTATTGCTTCTTCATTCTTCGCTGGAGCATATTCTGCAGATGGCACATCTTGGACACGATATGGTATGCCTGTTGGTGAAAAATTCAATCCAGGAAACATTATCTCTGACGCTGAATTCTTTAACGGTAATGCTATGACTACCGAAGAAATCCAACGCTTTATGGAAACACAAAATACTTACTGTGTTTCAGGATATACTTGCCTTCCTTCTTTCCGTGAAACTACTTGGTCTCGAGCAGCAACAGCTATGTGTGACGCATATCAAGGTGCTACCAATGAAAGCTCCGCTACTATTATTTCCAAAGTGTCTCGTGCTTGTGGAGTTTCCGCAGAAGTTCTTCTTGTTCTCCTCCAGAAAGAACAAAGCCTTCTAACAAGTTCTTCCCCTTCACAAGGTAAATATAATACAGCAACAGGTTATGCTTGCCCAGACACTTCAGTATGTGATAGTGAATATTTCGGTTTCTACAATCAAGTATATAACGCTGCTAAACAATACAAGCGTTACTCTAACCCAGTTGGAACCTCCAACTACTTCACTTGGTATCCTGTAGGTCGCACAACAAACGTTCGTTGGTCTCCTAACGCTGACTGTGGTGCTTCACCTGTTTATATTCAAAACCAAGCAACAGCAGGATTATACTACTACACTCCTTACCAACCAAATGATGCTTCACTCTTAGCATATAATGGTTATGGTGATGACTGTTCAGCATACGGTAACCGTAACTTCTGGCGTCTATACAATATCTGGTTTAGCAAAGACACTAACTTCAAAACCTTTACAGATGGACATAACGGTTCTTTCGTCGCATTAGATGCTGATGGTTCTATCGCATTAGGTTCCAGCCTCACTAACTTGACACTAACAGGTTTTATGAGCCCTGCTTCTAAACTTACAGGGCTATCTTGGAATGATACTATTAGTAAGTATGTAGCAACTACAACAAACTCTAACTTAGTTTATGTTTCTACTAACGGTTCGTCCTGGTCTTCATCTACTCCTCCAGTTGTTCCAGCAGCGATAGTTCCTACACCTGTGACACCACCAGTAAATAATACAACTCCAACGGTTGCTCCTACACCTACTGCTTCACCTAGTGCTGCTCCAGTAGCACCTGTAACGCCAGTGGCACCTGTAACAACACCGACCGAATCTCCTGTTGCTCCTGCTCCTCAGCCTGCTGCACCTACTCAAGAACCTGTAACACCTTCCGAGCCTGTTGCTAAAACCCCCGTAGAGCCTACAACACCTGTAGTACCTACAAATACTTCAACTCCTACTCCTAGCGTCTCCCCGAGCCCTACAGCAAGTCCTAAAGCAACTCCTGCCCCAGTTGTAACTCCAGAAGTTCCTAAAAGCTCTTCTGCTGAACCAGCAACACAAACAGTTTATACTGTAGTAAGAGGCGATACTGTTTGGGCACTAAGCGTCCGCTACGGTGTTAAAGTTGCTAACATCGTAGAATGGAACCAACTATCTAATGGTGGTAACCTTATCTATGTTGGACAGAAGCTTGTAGTAAAACAAGGTGGAGCTTCAGCAGTGCCCGCTTCGAAACCTTTACCTGTAAAATACTACCGTATCCAAAAAGGTGACACTGTAGCAAGTATTGCGAAGAAAACTAATAGTACTGTTGCTAAAATAACTAGTCTAAATTCTGCTGCTTCTGTGGCTAATTTAAAAACTGGTTCTCAACTCAGAACACAGTAGACTTTTTTATCAAACTATGCTAATATAGATTATGTCTTGACGATATAGTTAGAGGCAGAAAGCAGGGTTCCAGAATGAAGCAACATTTTATTGCGTTAGACATTGACGGAACTCTATCTTCACACGATGGTAGCATTCATCCTGATGTTCAACATCATGTGCGTCGTGTAAGTCGTGATGGGCACCATGTTGTTCTTGCGACAGGTCGCTCTCCTCATGATGTTCTTCCTATTGTTCATCAGTTTGAGATTGAACCAGAATGGTTAGTTTGTGCTAACGGTACTGTCATTCTACATAAAGACCCTATGAGTGAGACAGGTTATACTCCTATTTATGTAGAAACCTTCAACCCTCACAATGAAATTTCCGCTCTACGGAAACATTTACCCAATGCTATTTTTGCTGTTGAAGTCTTCGAAGAAGGCTACTACTACACTGAACATTTCGAACTAAAATATATTGAACCTATGGTGAAACAAGTTTCTATAGAAGAGCTAAATACCAAACAGGTTATCAGAATGTTAGCTTTACCTTCTAAAGCAACTCATAGTGTTGATGACCTTCGAGAGATTATTAACACTACTGGTGTTGGTGTTTTGGGGCAAGCACCAAGTGTTGATATGTTTTGGGTGGAAGTATTCCCCACTGGTATTACGAAAGCTCACGCTTTAGAGAAAATTCGTCAAAGAATAGGTATTCCTCATAGTGACGTTATGGCTATGGGTGATGGTTTTAATGATATTGAGATGCTCCAATGGGCTGGACGATATGGTCGTGGTATTGCTATGGGGCAAGCTCATGATGATGTGAAGAAACACGCTACTGAGGTTACTCTACCCGTCCATGAGGGCGGCGTAGCACATATTCTAAAACTTATCTAAAAAACCGATAGGTAGAGTATGTCTAATCTTATACTCCCCCAAAATGTGAGAACTGTATTACAGTTGTTAGCAGATAATAGGGTGCTGGGCAAAACTAAACCTGACCGTATGTCTTACGAGAAAATGGGAACGCTCTATAATATTCAATATATGACTCCTAAGTATCGTTTCCTATTCTTCCAAATGTCACCTAATCGTGACTTACGAGAAGGAGTCTTTGGGAATGACATCTATAATGTGATTTTCACTGCTTACAGTAGAATGTATACACCTTTTCTTTATCCTATTCTTAATCCTAATAAGGTAGAAGTTTTATATGAGAATGATTTGTCATTGCCACTTAGTTATGGTATGGAGATTGTTATTTTAGAAGAGATTATGACTAAAGCAAAATATATTCTAAATAAGGCAGGCTTATCTGAAAAGCTTCTTCCACAGTTTTTGGCTTTGTCCTCTTCAACAATATATGCGAAACAAGTTTTTGATGAAGAAGGTGAAAACTATTTTGGGGAAACTCGTCTCTCTATTGAGGGTCAAGTAAAGTTTACTACAGTCCAGGTAGTGAAGTATCTTCAGGAGACTACTGATATTGATGAGATTGTTGATATGTGGTTGCTAGGTGTATTGCCTGAACAATATAAAAGTTTTAAAGAAGACTATGCTGATGTGCCTATGGAGTGGATAAAAGCAGTCTTTGAGGGTGGTATTAAAGAGCATTGGGTTAGGGAAAAACCAACTCCATAATTATTTTCTGTGGATAACCTGTGGGTAAGTATGTGGGTAACTTGTGGATAAGAAAAATAGTTAAAAATAAATATAAAACCCCTGTTCAGACCCAATAAAAAACTTTGCAAAAAAGCACTTTTAGCTTGGCTTTTTGCCTATAGCATGGTATAGTTAATACATAAGCAAAAATAAAACACAAAGAAAAAAGTAACACACTCACTCACTCAAAACTTACAAAAACGAAAGGTCAAACAATGAAAATCATCATCGCATCCGCACTCCTCGTAGCAGTAGCTGGTGGCATCAATGCCGCTTCAGCAGCTCCCCAGCAGGAGACAGCAGCGGTGGTTATTTCGACCTCAAGCGGTTCAGCGGGGGTGAAGTAGTATAAGATAACACACAGTAAAAACACACACAACTTTTCCTTATTTTTAAATAAAGTATCCCCTCTCAAACACACACACGGAGAGGGGATACTTTATTTAAGTTATACGAATGGATAAAAGTTAGAAACTACCGAAGCTTTGTAATAGGTCTACAAGGATAATGCTCAACGCACCAACCGCAGCAACAATCACTACAATAAGTTTAAACTTGCCATTCTTTTTATTCATATTTAGAAACATAGTATTTAGTATATCAGCAAAACCGAAAAAGAAAGCCGATAAAACCCTTATGAAACTTTTTAGCAAAAAATCAAAACCTCTCGCAATTCAAGCAGAAGGTTATACCGTAGAAACCCTACACCCTATTATGCGTGAATGGCTAAAAACTCGCTACTCAATAATTGTTTCAGAAGAACAACTCAATAATTTTGTAAAATCATACTATGGCGGTAGCAGTATAAACATATGCGTATGGAATAGTAAAAGAAAAACTTCTTTCTGGATGAAGCTCGTCGCTGAAGAACGTCGCAACCAAACAGATAGTCACTACCTATATTTTCAGACAAGCAAAAAAGGAACAGACGATTGGGAATTTGTTATCTTCCCAAGTAAAGAAGATGTAACACATTTCAACCCTGTCTCTCATAAGATAAATGTTGCTCGCCAAATGTTGAGAGAACAGTTCGAAGGTACATATGACGCTTACCTTCCCGCAAAAGAACTCAAACTTCTAGCAAATAAAGACAACTAAAACTTGCACAAACCTGATACTCATGGTAATATAGATATATAGCATAAAAACCTAAAAGGAAGTATCAAACAAAATGCGTGTAGACGGAGTAGAGAACCTCTCCCCAGAAGAAAAGTCAGCCCGTAACAGCGTTGGCGATTTCATGGCTAATATGTATAAAGTTGTAGAAACAACTAACGGACTCCTAGATTACACTGTTGCTGATATTGCTCGACTTCGCCCATACGGTATTGACGACTACACTGATGATGGTTCTTACAATGCTCTAACAATTACGCCACACTCTATCTTCCGTAATGCTGTATATAGCGGTGAAACAATTATGCTCACTTGGGAAGAAGTCCTTACCAGTCTCACTAAGGCTAAACAAGATTTGCGTGACCACGAACTATCTTCGGAACTATTCCGAACTCACTATGTCCTTACTAACAGTAATGTCCGTTTTGCTTTAGGGACAGACCACATTAATTTTACCCCTATCACAACAGTTAATGAAAACTATTTTGCTATGCTGAAAGAAACAACAGAACTTAATGTTTTCCAAGCACGCTTTGTTGCAGACCTTCACCTTGACAAAGGTTTAGCGTTAGATGAAGCAGTCGCTTCTGTAGAAATGCCAAAAGAATGGTTTACGGCTATGTTTGAGAATATGGTTGTAAGAGGAGAAGACTAGTCTAACTCTTTGCCGTGCTTCTCGTCAGATAAAACTTTAATAAGTTCTTTGACTAGCATAGCAATACCGAATAGTAAGATAACGCCTTTATAGGCTATAACTATTTTACGCCACCAAATTTTATTTTCCATACAATTTTATATCGGATGAAAAACTTTTAAAAACTTGTGTCAAAAACTTGACATAGGTTTAAAAAGCATGCTATACTTGAGATAACAAAGAAAAACACTACTCAAAGGAAATAAAATGGCTACCGAAACTCTTACCGCAACTACCGAAGTAGAACTCACTGCTGAAGAAGCAGTGCAGGAAGCAGAACTTCTCAACGCTATTGACGAAAACATCAAGACTCGCCCACACGTTCGTAACTGGGCAATCTCAATGGGTGTATTCTTCATTACTTCACTTTTCATCAACTCATATTCATTCGGTGGGTTCTTCGGTTTCGCAGGTATCGGTATCTCTGAAACACTCCGCACTATCTCTTACGCTCTTGCCGTTATCACTATCATTCAGGGTATCCGTTGGGCTGGTAGTTTTGCTAACTTCAACAAGATGATGAAGATTATGAACACTCTCCAAAAGGGTGGGCTTTCAGTAGGTCGTAAGTAAGACAAAGTTTTACTAATAATGTCTCGCAGAAATGTGAGGCATTATTTTTTATGCCTTTTCCGATAGTTTTAGAACCTCGTAAAGAAACGGAAAACTATTATGGCTACTAACCCTGTGCCTCGCCGTAAACCCACTGCTAAAAAGCCTGTACGCCCCGCTCCCGCTGTTAAACAGCCTCCAGCTAAACCCGTAACAGTTACGAATGTTAACGCTTCTAATAACACCAATACTCAATTATCTAAACAAGTCCAAATGAAAGATAAAGAAATTGCTATGCTCAAGCAGCAGATTGTGAAACAGGAAAAGAAAATCTCTGTCATTAAGGGTGTGGCTGTTCAGATGGCTATGCTTGCTTCTAAAAACAATGCCATCAAAGCAGGTCAAATTCTTGACTGGGGCAATAAAATAATGAACGCAATAAACGGTCGCTAAAAACTATTTACCGTTTTCTCTTTCTTTACGAAGCTTGTCAAGTTCAGCACGTAGCTCTTGGTTTGCTTTGATAGCAGGGTCAATATAGTATTTTTGTTTCATAATACGGTCTTTCTTCAGAGTTCTGATAAAGAGGAACGTAATTAGACCACCAACAATAAACATAATAAGCATACAAGTAATATCGGTTGCACAGGTATTTTTAGAGAAAGTGTGTTAGTATAAAACAAGTATTGTTTTTCGTGGGAAGCCACCAGAGCCGATATTTTTTTTAGTCTCCAAAAAGAAATGAAAACCATTGAATAAAATCCCCATCGGTCTATCAAGCACCGCAGTCTATCCTTCCCCTGTTTCTAAAGCATTCGAAGTTGCTTCCCGTCTAGGGTATGATGGGGTAGAGATTATGGTAACACACTCCCCTAACTCTCGTTCTATTCAGAACCTCAAGATGCTTGAAGATAAATATGAAACTGAAGTTCTGTCTATTCACGCTCCTAACCTTATCTTGACTCATTTTGTTTGGGGACAGTCACATTACAATAAAATGTTTCGAACAGTAGAACTCGCTCAAGAAATGGGCATTAAAACTATCGTTGTCCATCCTCCTATGAAACAACAACGCAAACACGTTAACGAGTTTTTAGATAATGTGGCTGAGTTAGAAATTTCGACAGGTATTGAGGTCGCTGTAGAGAATATGTTCCCTTGGCGTGTCAAAGGTAAAGAAGTTGCTATGTATGCTCCTTCTTGGGATGAGATTACTGAACGAGCAGCCAACCTTACTTTAGATTTCTCTCACGCAGCTCTATCAGGGTTGAATGCTCTTGATATTGTGAATAAAGTAGGCTCTCGTCTTTCCCATATTCACTTATGCGATGGACATACGGCTAACGGGTCAGCAGACAAGGTTATGGATGAGCACGCTCTTCCTGGTGAGGGTGACCAACCTGTAGCAGAAGTTCTACAACTTTTATCTTCTCAGGATTGGGACGGTGCTATTGTTGCGGAAGTAAATACTCGTCAGTTCAAGTCTCCTGTAGCAAAATTGAAAGCTCTCAAGCAAACAGTTGATTTTGCTAAACTTCACACTACCGTAAAGTAATAGTTGTAGTCTTGACATTCCAGTGTAAATAGTATATACTGGTTTTATGGCGGCACGTTCTTTAATCGATGAAGATATCTTCTTTGCACCTGTTGCGGGTTACAGTGTTCCTGTCATGCCTAAAACTCTAAATGAGTATAGTGCCAAAATGCAATCTTATATTACTCGTAAGGATTTTTCTCCGAAGCAACTGCTAAAAGCAGAGAAAACTTTCATACAGATAAAAGGCATCCTCCAAAACCAGTATTCGAATGTTTTCGATATTGAGCAAGATAAACCTTTGAGTCGTATTGCTAATGTTCGTGCTAAAGCTTTTACAGAGAATGATTTCGGTAAAACTTTCCGCCATCAAAACTTGTCTTTATTTACTCTCAGTTTACAAAATGGTAGAATATATAATTTTCCTGTTGCTCAAATTGAGAAAGTTTTTAATATTAAGATTGACCCTAAAAAAGTCATTCTTAAAGAAGGTGGTAATAAAGGTTGTTCGGCTAAAGAAGGTATAAAACTTCTGGCTAACACTTATAAAGAGTTAAGTAAACTCTTTGCCGCTCAGGGTTTTACCATGTCTGATAATGATTTTGCTATTATGTTATCTCTTGTAGGGTTACATAAGTCAGGTTATATTGTTCTGAATGTTCAGGGGTGGGTAGAATATATTCAGGCAGGCAAAAGTCTTGACACAATTTTGTTCGGTTTTGATAAAAAACTTTTTGGGGGAAGGTCTACATATCTTCCCGTTGATGAAGTAGACGAATATAAAGATTTACCTCGAGAATGGCTTACTACTATGTTACAGGCTTTATACAACTGTTCGTCAGCCTAAATACCCTACCTATAAGCCGTACAAGCGTTATATAGCGGTTTAGAGGTATTATCGGGGTGGTTGTGTGCCTAAATACTCTAAATGGCTTAGAACCGCATATACGGGTGGAAAAATAAAATATAATAAAACCTATTGAGGGCAAAAGGAATGCTGATAATGAAAATAAGTAAGTATCCCGAACAGATATAGGACATAAAATGGAAACCAAAACTACAACTATTACTACAGAAATAGTTTCTGAAGCAGATTCAGTCTCTAGTGGTGAAGTCGAACTAACAGTAAAGAACCCCTACTCCACTATTGAGGCAGTAAAAGAAGCATTCGAAGGACGTGGGGAAGTAACTGAAGGTCGTAAAGGTCTTTTCATTGCTCACGACGGTGGACACGCTTGGTGGGAATTCTCACTCTCTCACTCTCAAGAAGACCCTACACATTTAGTAATGATTGTCGAATCAAGTAACGGTTACCTTATGAGTGTTATCAAAGATGATATCCTCGAAGTAATAGAAGCATAAACAAATTTGCTTTTATCTAGAACCTGTGCTAAACTAATAGCACAGGTTCTTTTTATTTGAAAGGTAAAGAATGGTTACTCTGGAAGATGTTCAAGCATTATCAACACAACTGTCAGAAGCTCTCGTTTGGCATCAGAAGTGGTCTCCATATGCTCTAAATGCTCTTTATGAGGAATACTCTACAACAGTAGCAGCCTATGCCCAGCAGGAGGGGATTACCGCTAAAGAAGTGGAAGCACTCTTGCCAGCATTTCCACCGCCTACTCCTGATATAACTCGTTAGTTTTAAACTGAAAGACCCCCAGCATTTCTACTGGGGGTCTTTCTTATTGTTTAGTTATTAGTTAGCTTCAACCTTACGGCGACGAGCAACAAGCATAACACCAGCACCAGCAATAAGAAGAGCGAATGCCCCACCTGCTGCGAGAGCAATGTTAGAACCTGTGTAAGCAAGCACGGAAGGCTCAGTGTTAGAGGTAGCTACAAGAGTACCGTTAGCACTAATCTCGAACCATACAACCTTAGATACAGAGTTACCTGCATAGTCAGTTGATACTAGTGTAAGTGAGTGCCAGCCTGCTTCTAATCCAGAAGGGATAGTAGCAAGACCACCGATGGCACCATTTACTGGAACAGTACCAGACGCAATAACCTGTGGGGTTGAGCGAACAGTAAGTGTCCAGTTAGCACCAACGAGTAGACCGTCAGCAACATAGAATGATTCACTACCAGCAACTACGCCACCAACAGCAACTTCAAGACCTAAGTCAGCAGAAGTAGATGCTTTGATGATTTCAGTAGCAGAGTTAGCCTCAGCAGTGTTGTCATTGCTATCAGTAACAGTTAGAGAGATAACATACTCACCAACTGTAGTAGCGGTTCCGTAAATGCGAACTGAAGGCTTTACACCAGGAGTATTAGCATTTAGAACAGAGTAGCTAAGACCAGCAGGAAGACCAGTTACTACGATGGTTCCACCGTTAGTCCAGTCAAGTCCGCTGTCATCAACGATAGTGAGAGTTGTGTCGCTCTCAACATCAGCCATAAATGCTACATCCCCACCAACAGTAAATGTTGGAGTTACAGGAGCAGGGGCTGGAGCAGCAGTAACTGTAACGGTTGGGAACATACTTGCTTCATTTCCAAAGTTATCAGTTAGGGTAACTACGATGGTGTAGTCACTTTCAGTCTCAGTAGCACCACTTAGTGTCACAGTAGGAATAACTCCTGCTACACCAGCATTATTTACAACATATGAAATTCCAACAGGAAGTCCACTCACTACGATGTTACCACCCTCAGCGAAATCAAATCCTACAGTGTTACTTGGAGTAAGGTCTGAAGAACTATTTACTGTCGCTTGGAAAGTAGCACCATTCACTTCGAATGAAGATGTAACAGCAGCTGCTTCGATAGAGAAAGGAATAAGGATAGTGTTATCCATACCATAGTCATCCCAAATTTCGAGGCTCATAGAACCCGCACCATCAGCAGTTGGTGTTCCGCTAATAATTATTTGGGTAGGAGCACCAGTAACTTCATCATAAACTACTGTGTAAGACAAACCAGCAGGCAAGTCCCAAGCGTCGTCCCATGCTCCACCAGAGAAGTCATAAGTAGATGCTGTAGTAATGTCAAGAGTAACTTCCATAGGAACACCAACGGTTGCTGAGAAATCTGCAGGAGTTACTGCGATACAAACAACACCAGTTGCAGCTGGAAGTTCTGTATTAGCATAACCTTCCCAGTCATTAGCAACAGTTGCGGTAAGTGTCTCAATTGCGGTAACATCTGGGCAAGACTCGTAGTCAACCAAAGTGTTTTGAAGGACAGCGTGACCTGTAGTTCCATAGTGGAAGAAGATATCATCTAGACCATCTGTATATTCTTGAGTAGCACCATATGAGTTCCACAAGAGTTGAGGGTCACCATAGTAGCCATCGTTAGAACCTAAAATACCACTCTCGAAAGAAGTGAAGACCGAAGCATCATCAGAACCTAAGTTACCGCTGATAGAAATCTGAAGAGTTGAAGGGTCAGTAGTTCCAGTAGAGAATACTTGAACATCCCAAGTTACTGTGTTACCAGTAAATGTACGAGTAACTACAACATCAACCCATTCCTGAGCAGTAGCAGACCATACGTGGTAGTCAGTGAAAGTAATAGTATTACCCTCAACTACTGTATTATCTGAAGTGATAAGGAATTCAGTTCCGTTTTCGTTATACCCAATAACGTTACCGAAAGTATCGTAAGCGTCACTAGTATTAGTTAGAGAAGCGTCACCAATGGTAGCATCGTTAGGGCATACAGTTTCGAAAGTAACTGTTGCGGTTGAGAAGTTATCTGCTGCTTGGGGGAACATAGCACAAATCTTATCGCCGTCAGTACTGTTAGTGTGACTTTGAGCAATAGTAAAACTATAAGTAGCAGTAGCACTATTACCGTAAACATCAGATAATACGAAATCAGTAGTGAAGTCACCATATACGCTAGCGTTACCGCTGAAAGATAGTGTTGGAACACCACCAGCGAAACCTGAAGTGAAAGTTATACCTTCTGGCAATACAGCACCACCAGCAAGAGCGAAGTCTCCACCTTCAGAGAAATCAAAACCTGCTTGAGTAAATGTTGCCTCTTGGCTCCAAGCTTCACCAGAAGTAAAACTACCACTGTTTGTGAAAGCCATAGTAGGAACAATCCACTCTACATCAGTGAAACCAATGTTAGGGTCAGTAATGCTAGGGAAGAATGGAGCAGTCTCATAAAGAGCCCAAGTAACTGTGTGGTTTACGGTAGGGTCTTCAAAAGAGAAGTCATTATAAGCTACGTTACGAGGGAAGCTAGAAGCAGGAGCACCATCTACATACATACCGTCGATGAACCAAGCAACCCAAGAACTAACAGGAGCATTAGCAGTAGAAATATCTACTGTTTGTCCTGAAGAAATAGTAGCTGCTGAAGAGTTCATAGCTGTGGAACTTTGCCCAGCACCAGCACCACCATCTACAGGAAGACCTGCAGCACGCTGCCAATCGACAGCAACCATTCCGAGGTTATAGTCTGTAATAAGACTTGATTCAGATGGAAGAGTATCGTAAAGAACCCAAGTAACTGTGTGGTCTATTGAAGGGTCCATAAAGATTTGCTGTTCATAAGCAATAGTGTTGAGGAAGGATGAGGTAGGCTCATATGCTTGGAACGCACCATCAACATACCATGCAACCCAAGATTCAGCAGGAGCATTCATAGGAGTAATAGTGACTGTTTCACCCTCAACAATAGTCGTAGCAGAAGCTTCGATATAAGCAGGTTCGGCAGGGGCAGGGTTAGTAAAACCTAAACTATACATCGGTGCTCGTGACATAGGGGTACCCATGTATCCATTAATTTCAAAATACTCACCAGGAACAGGCGTAATAGTATAAGTATAACTAGCACCATCTAGGTAAGTATCAGAGCCATCCGCACGGGAAGCATCCCAATATCTGTCCCAACTATAATTACAGTTAACAACCTGAATAGTTACTGGAGCATTATCACCAGCTAAGGAAATTGACTGGTACGCTGGTGGCGTAGCAGCACAGTCGAGTGTATAATCGGCTGAAGGTAAAGCATTTGCTGGAACTGTAGCGATTGCTACACCAGCGAGTGTCAACGAAGTTGTTGCCACCATTGCTAATAGTTTTTTCATATTATTCTTTCTTTCTATACGTAAGGAAATATCGTGCTTACATTTCTACCCGTCAGTAAAAAACACACGCTGATATAGTTATCAGCAAAAAAAGATAAATATACTGCTGATTTAGATAGTTTTATATCTTTTTATTTTTAGTTAATTTTACTGTTTAGCAATAATAACTGACGCTACTGCTAAAATAGCAGGAAAAAGAAACATAAATGCTACACTAATAAGATTAAAAACGAAAGCAAAAGTTGCTTCTAAAACTTTACGCCCAGACTGGCGGGCAGTAATACGAGAATCTAAAGCCAGTAGCAACCCGTAAATGTTTAGCAGAGGAATAAAAGCAAAAATAATACTTCTCTTTATATTCTCTTGAAGTTTAGTAGTATCCACAATACTCATCTCAAGAATGTTAGCATCAATAACGGCTTGAGGAATAGGAACATGAGGTTGCTCAGGAGTGGACATTTAGGACACTTTCTTCTAAAACTTGAATAGTTCTATATTTATCGGTAAATGCATAGGTATCTAAACAACAAAAGACTGATAGTATTAATAGTAGGTAGTAATTTTGCTTCCTCGTTAATGAAAGCACCACCCCTTTGACTATTCAAGAATATAGCCCCGTCCGAGAGAGTTACCTCTCCCCTGTCCGTCAAACTGTCTCTACTAAAACCCGCCCAGTATCACATTATACTGAACTCCTCAAAAGAGTAAAAGATGCGGGACTCCTCCGTAAGAAAACTTCTTTCTACATGGTCAGACTTGCTATTATCTCAACTATTGCTTTAGCAGCTTGGGTAGGGTTATTCTTTATTGCTCAATCCACGAACTTCTGGGTATTAGCAACAGCTGTACCTGTAATGATAGTCTTAGGTCTCCTCTCAGCACAATATGGTTTTATTGCTCACGAAACAGCTCACCGTCAAGTATTTGCTAGCAACAAAGCAAATGATAGTTTTGGACGTGTTCTTACTAATGGACTAGCAGGTTTCAGTTATGGGTTCTGGTTGAAAAAACATACTAAACATCATAATAAACCTAACCAAATAAATTACGACCCAGACATCCAAATTGGTGTTATCTCTTTTACTACTGAAAGTCTCGAGAAGAAGAAAGGTTTAGAAAAAGCATTATCTAAGAAACAAGGATGGCTTTTTCCCTTTATGCTTTTCTTCACAGGGTTCCAATTATTATGGGATTCATTCGCAGCATTAGGTAAAAAACAACAAGATGACCGTCTCAACCATAAAAGCTTTGAGTTTATTCTTATGCTCATTAGACAACTCACACCTATCGTGTTCTTATTTATTCTCTTCCCACCAGTTTATGCTGGTATCCTTTGGCTTGTCATGTTTATGACTGCAGGCTTTAATTTAGGTGCTTCTTTTAGCCCTAACCATAAAGGACGTCCACTAGTGCCTGAAGGTGCTCGTATAGATTTCTTCTCACGCCAGGTACTTACTTCTCGTAACGTAACGGGAAGCTGGTTGAAAGATAACCTTATGGGTGGTCTAAATTACCAAGTAGAGCACCACTTATTCCCCTCTATGGCTCGTCCTTATCTAAAACAAGCTAACACTATCGTGAAAGCATATTGTAAAGAGATGAATGTTCCCTATTTAGAAATGGGTTTGTTCTCTGCGTATAAAGAAATTATTGTTTATCTGAACCGTGTAGGATTGTCTTCTAATGCTAGTCCTTTCGAATGTCCAGTAATTTTATCATACCGTCCATAAGTTTTAGAAAAGTATGATACACTTATAAGGTAGTTATATCAACTCGCCTTATGGCTTCGAGTTAATTCTACTCTCCTCTAAACCCTTATGCGGGGTTTCTTTAAGAAAGAAATAAATGGCTAAAACATTTAAAGCAAAAATTGTTGTAAATGCTACTGTAGAAATAGAAGTTCCAGTTCTACCTAACGGACGTGTAGCAGACCTAGATAAGGTATATAGTATCGATGACATTATGGATTTAGTTTATGATGAAGCAGATATCAATTGGTCTAATGTTCGTATCATAGGTTATAGCGAATAAAAACAAAAAACATTATTTTTGCGTATTAACTAAAAACTGCCCGATACTATTTACAAGTAAGTAAGTAAAGGAACAGAACAATGGTTACATTTAAAGACGTAAAAATTGCTAAACACGCTGCGAAAGAAAAATACGATAAATATCTTCGCAGTCAACTACCATCCGATAAGCATTCGGCTAAAAAAGCAGGGCAACATTTTAGACAACTCTTAGTCAAATGTAGCAATGAGCGTGGAATTTCTCAACGAGAAGTTCTCAAAGAAGCACATAAAGCATAAAAGTCTTGCGATAAAACCTCATAATAGTATCATTTTTATACTATTAGCACTATTTGACGCAAAAAAGTTGCGTATTCAGAAAAATGTGCATAAAATTGTGGAAAAAGTTGTGTATAAGCATGCTTTTCTTTAAAAACTATGCTACTATATTATTATAGACATTCTCGGGGAGCCGAGATACTCTTAAAGAAACCCTTTCGTTCTTGTAAAAGAGTGAGTGTGTTGCTTTTCTTTGTGTAACTAAACCCCCTATCAGCTAGGAGTAGCGAAATAGGGGGTTTAGTGTTTAAAAAATAAAAAGATATAAACGGTTCAAACTTTACACCTTGATATAGACTTCTGCCCGATATGAATTTTAACTAATTCGAAAGTAAGCGAAGGAACACTACTACTCATGCATGAACAAGACAAAGAAGAATATGATGCTTTGCCTCCTAATCCCCCAGCAGTAAAAAAGCAAAATCTAGCTTTATGGGGAAGCGTATTAGTTTTAGCAGGTGTTATTACAGGAATGTCTATCGCAACAGTAGTAGCATATGACCCCATATATACTGCTTCACAAACAACCAACTATGACAATCCCGAAGACCACACTGAATTGTTAGCTATCGTGAGAAAGTCTCAAGCATATCAACAAAGTAATGGTATAACTGAAACTACTACCCGTAGTTATTCCGATGCGAACGGAACAAGTTCAGGTAACTTCTCTACAAAAGAATACTACCACCCTACCCTTGCTAATGCGGCAACGTGCAATAATGAATGCTTATCTGAAAGTATTCAAAAGTTACCTACTGATAATACAAACCTTTGGTTGAAACTAAACGAGTTAGAAGCAACCAATAACCAATACTCTATCAACCAAGTAGATGCTAACACTTATGAAGTTATTTACTATGACAAGACTGCTAATACAGAAGCAGAAACTTGGGCTATTGATAATAATGGTTTAGTCAAAGGCATACAAGGACATAACGATACAGACGGTGTTGACGAGACTTGGGTTATCTCACTAACTTATGATGTGAATGATAATGGCGACACTATACTAAACGGTGTGAATTAAATACTTGTTTTACGAATTACCGTAACGCATTCAGGGTTTGATAACAAACTAATAGCACCTGGAGTTTCATAACGATTCACATACCGAACAAAATCTGAAGACATTTTAGAATCTATAAGTTCATCAACCGTATAGGGAAAAGCAGTGTCCTCATCTTCCCATACTCTAGGTGATAGCATTCCGTCTTTTAGCCGAACCTCATATAAGAACCACTCGTCAGCGTTTTCTATATCTAAAACTTTATCAGCATATCGATAATCCTCTACTCTAGCCAGAGCAGTCTCTCGTGTTCCTAAATGAACCACAGGAGTATCATAAGTAGATAGGACTTCTTCCAACCAGTTCTCTTTACGAGAAGCGTGAAACCAGATAGTTTCACGAGTGTGATTGTCATCAAAGAAAGAGAGTGAGTCTTCTATGACCTTTACTATCATTTCTTTTGGCTGCCATTTGGCTCCGCAAGAACATACAGAAGAACTGTTCCGTCCCACAAGGATACTCTCCTCATTAGTAAGTTGATACCCACAAGAAGGACACGCATAACCGCTACGGTTATCTACAGCAACATTCCATTCGGAACGGTTGTTAGCCAAAATCGAACCTTTCTAAGTTACTATCAGTCTAACAGTATTAGGTATAGAAGTCAAGTCCTTAACTACGAACGATACCTATGAAACGAAGAATTTCCATATACAGCCAAACAAGACTAACAGTAAGTCCAAAAGCCCCACGCCATTCATTATCAGCAGGAAGCTTCTCACGAATACCCATAGTAATAGCTTGGAAATCTAATGATAAAGTAAGAGCAGCTAAGAATACACCTACAAGACTAATAGCCCAACCAAACTCAGTAAAATATACACTTGTTCCTGTAAAAAGAGCAATAAACAGGTTGATGAGACTAAAACCAAGATAAGCAAACAAAGCAACCATAATAAATTTTTGGAACTTATCATTTACTTTGATAATGCCTGTCTTCCAAGCAAAGAAGATAATACCCGCAGTAACTAACGTGGCGGCGACCGCTTGCGTAACGATACCAGGATAAGCTATATTCATTACACCAGAGAAGGCACCTATCACAACGCCCTCTAACGCAGCATAAGCCATATATAGTCCTGGCATTACTTTACGGGAGAAAGAAGCCCACAAGCCCACTCCTAACGCTGTTAGAGAGGTGATGAGAGCAGCTGGCATCCACATTGTTTGAGGAACCATAAAAACAGTCGCTCCAGCGGTTGCTAAAAGAATAATGAACATAAGTCCAGTCTTATTGATAACACCGTTCATAGACATAGGTGGTACCGCTACAGCATTAGGACTATCTTTTGCTTCAGTAAGAGCAGTTCTAAAACTACGAGTCATCGCAGGGTTTGCCATAATATTTCATTCTCCTAAATAGAAAGTTGTACGATTATATATCGGTATTAAATAGAACACCCGCTACAAGAATATTATTCCATAAGCGGGTGTTCTAAAAGTTTTTAGACTTATACGGCTAGTTCTTCATTAATAGTTTCATAAAGAGTTCGCAATACTTGTTCTACAGTATTACCTGTCTCAGCAGCAGTAATTGCTGCCCAAGAAATAAGAAGAGAGTCTTTAGCGGCATTCTCAGCAAAAGCAAAATTAACCATTAGCCTGCCGCCTTATTTGCTTCACTGTTCAACTTATTGACCGTGTTGATAATGCCTGTATTATCTCCAAGCTCGGAAGCAGTAACTGCAGCCCATTGAAGAGTAACGGCAACAGAATAATGAGCCATACGTTCAGCCTCTTCAATATTCAAACGGTATTGCGATTCGTTTCTAATAATATTAGCGACAACCGCAACGATTTCACTAACATCCCTATTATCAGGCATAAGTTGAGTTCCTTTTCTTTCTTATTAGTTTCAGTCTATAATACTATCTGAGAAAAGTCAAGTTTTAGGAACTATTTTAGTTCAGCCTTTTTTAGCATTTGAGAAATAATAGCAGGAGGATTACTGTTCTCGTAAAATTTTGTAAATACTGAAAAACCTATAAGACGGTCACTATTACCCCAAATAGGGTCACAAGTAGTCATAGTCAAAAACTTATCAACACCAGAAATATCTCCAGTGATACCTTGTGGCGTAGAGAGAAGAACATTACCATTAGAAGGCTTAGTGATAATACTATTACGGAAAGTATATTCATAAATTCCAGCACCAGTTTGTACATAGATTTTATCACCCTCGTTTAGTTCATTCAGTTTGAGAAAGTTAGCACCATATGTAGTCCTGTGTGAAGCAATAGCAAAGTTTCCTACTTGTCCTGGAAGTTGAGTATTTGTATAATGTCCCACATTATTAAGAAGAGTATCTTGTGAAGTTCCTTCAGCAATAGGACGAACCCAACTGTCGCCCCATTCTGGAACATAAAGACGAGCAAAGACTGAACCTTCAGGAGCGAATTGTTCTATGCTTGTATCAACCTTATCAGGAAGAGAAGGTAAGATAGCAGTAGCAGCTACATTAGCTTGTTTGTCAGCAGAAGAATTATTGTTAATAACAAAGTCATACCCAAGCCAACCAAAAATAAGCAGTCCTCCTAATATAAGAAAACCACCCGCTATTTTTAGAGTTTTTGTAGACATTACGACCTATATTTTATAATATAGGGACTCTTAAGGGAGATAAATGTTTGGAACCCTCCCCCAAGAGCCCCTATTGTTTTTTCAGAAGGATATAACCAAATGAAATCTTTAGGCTGGGCAAGTATAGACTGAACCGTCAGGCAAATCTACTGTTCCGCCAGGAATAAGTGTTGAACATACGGATTGTAATCCATCAACTAATCCGAAAATCACTATGATGAGGAATGCCATACATAGGAAGGAAAGAATGTTGAAAACAAAAGACCAAGCACCCAAAGCATACGAACGACCAGCCTTACGAGATTTGGTAACACTATTAATACTTAGTGGAATACCTACTACAAAAAGGAAAGGAATGATAGCAAAGAGAATTCCTACAATACCTGAAGTGAAACCAGGATTACGGTCTACTACTACAACAGGAGCGGGTGCTGCGTCTATGGCTGGTAAAGAACCAGTGTCGGTAGGCACAGTAAAGTTCTTAGGAACTGGAACTAAAAAATCGTCTGACATAGTATTCTTTCTATATAGTAAAACTTACTCATAGAATACTATCGGTAAGTTTTTGGTTAGAAACCAATCTTTCGAGCAGGTTGTTCTAATGAAACACCATCAGGTAAGCAAAGTTCTTCAGGATACCAACCTTCAGTTTCCCATTCAAAACCGTCCCAGAGAATACGGTAAGTAACAGCATTAGTTCCAGCATTTTCTACACCAATAATTGTGCCTTGTGGGAAGTTAGAACCAAAACCTGTAGGCATTTCGGCAACTCTATCACCAACGGCAAGTTCTGAATGAAGCATTAGTTTTGTTCCTCTTTCATATTGAGTGTATTTAGCATATCAAATGATTTAGTTATTGTCAATCTGTTAGCGACACTTCTCACATTTGCTATTACCAGTTCCACCTTGAAAGATACTATAACAAGTAACACAAGATAGAGACAAGTCACGAGGGGAAGAAGTCATAAGTGCTAACTCAATATCTACGAGTTCGTCTTTTGAGAGTTCCTCAATATCACGGGTAGAGACGCCATCATTGTGAAGCGAAATGATTTTGATAGACATTCTTAGTCCTTTAGTAGTGTTTTTGTTTATAGAATAAGTATATCAGTTTAATTATGACTTGTCAAGGTTGTAGGAAAATCTTTTGCTTTTATGGAGTCGTAGGCTTCAATAATATAGTTATCTGTTTGATAGTCAGTATTGAGCTTGAGAGTGTGCTCTTCTGCTTCTGTAAGGTTATCATAGATAGCGATAACACTATCTGGTGCTATTTGTTTTACATACCATTTTGACATAATGTTTTCCTTTAAATAAAGAGAGAATAAATATATATTGCTAAACCAAAACCTGCTAATCCTAATGTGAAAGAAACTATAGCAGTATAGCCTCTAGATTTTTTCAGTTCTTTTTCTTTATCTTCGTTCATATTTTAGGTATCGGTTTTTAGATAAAAAGGTTTTAAAACATAGAAGAATGTATCTAATGTGATACAAAACTATTTGTTAGAAGTATAACATAGAAAGAGAAGAAAAGTAAATAGGTTGTTTTGTACGTAAGCTTACTTTTTAACCTTTTTCTTTTTAAATGTTTAAAAATTGGAAGTAAGCTTTAATTAATTAAAGGTACAAATAAGGCAAGTGAAAAGTTATGAAAGGTTAAAACAAAAAACAAAAATGAAAACATGTACTTAATTAACATGGTACGTAAGTTAGTCAAGCTAACGTTAGAGGGAACTTACTTTCTTCTTAAGCTTCTATTTTAATAAGGTGAGGTACAGGAAAGGTTTAACCCTTCGTAAAACGGTACATAAAAAATATATGTGACGCTTTTCTACGAAGAGAAGGATAGAAGTTTTACAAATAAAAACAAAGGTCTATGTTGAGGATTTTAGCCACTCAACCAGTGTCGGTAATAAAGGTGAAACACAAACATAAGTTTATTCCTGATTAGAGAGTTACATCCAGACCTGCCTTTAATATAACGCTCCACCTAATTGGACGGTTTACTTGCTTTCGCTCTAACTACACCCGCTAACCATGCGGTGCTGGTATTAGTTGCCTTATAGAGAACACCAGTTACGACTCTACTTACCAAGATAAAGTTCTTGGACGACCCACCTATATTTACGCTCCTAAAAGAATCACTTTTAGACTTCGTTATCTTTAATATACTAACAGATTTAAAGAATAAACAGGTAGGGTTTAGTGAAAAACATTAAACATTTTTAGAAAACAATGTAAAAAGGTTAGATAACCTCAACCATAGCGTCTCGACCCACAGAAACAACACGAGAAGAAGTATGAAGAATATAAGCTACTTCGCTATTCTTAGGAGCCTCAATCGCTTGAACTGCTTCCCATAAATTATCAATACGAACATTATCACCAATACATAGAGTAGAGGGAGTAGTCCAAATACTTTTAGCCATTACCTTTTCTTTCATTCGATGAACGGTTGCTATATGTATAAGTCTATCAGACAAACTAACTAATGTCAAATCTTTATTCAGAAGAATAGATAGCTACATCGTTATTTTTGAATGCTGCACGAACATAACCCATCTCGTCCAAGTAGGGAACAGCATTATACTTATAAGTCTTATCAATATATTCCAACATAGAATTGACTTCATCTAAACGCTCTATGAGACCTTCAGTAGATAAGTCATAGAGCGGAGCCATACTAAGGAGTATCTCTAACTCATATATGTTGAGTCTAAACTTTGCGAGGGCAATATCTTTATCCATAGTAGTTCCTTTGGTCTCTTCCTTATCTTATCGGATTAAATAGAAAGAAGCCAAACTAATAATGGTTTGGCTTCTTTCATTATTTATTTACTATCTCTTTCTTCAGCAGCAATCCTTTGCCTGTACCTCCAACTTTAAAATTAAATTTGACGCCAGGTGCTTAGGCTTTCTTCGCCTGTGCCGAGTCCGAGTTCAAACTTAGAACCACATTTGTTGCATTCCCAAACAGTGCCGTTCTTTTTGAATAAAGTCGTTGGTGGTTTACAGTTGCAAACTGAAGCATCTCTTTTTTCAGCAGCAATCTTTTGAAGCTCCAACTTATCGTGGAGTTCCCAAGCCTCAGCAATTTGCTCCTTAGCGGCTTTCTTCAGTTTACCAGTAAACATACCACTTATTTTATGAGACCCTACACCAGCACCATATTGGTCATATTGTTTCTCATAGAACTTACCGTCAGAAGTCATAAAGATAGCGTAACCGTCTCCTTCTTCGACCTTGAGAGAACCAGGAGGGTTAGAACGGTCTTCCTTCTTCTTTTCCTTGCCAAAGAAAGACTTCATATCTGAACTTTTGTCTTCTTTTTCTTTAGCATTTAAGAAAGCATTAATATCTTGATTCTTTACGGCAGCATTTGTTCCTGTTCCGTGGTATACACAATTTGCTGGGTCTTTAGCTTGGCAACGCTCCGCAGAGTGTGCTTTTAGTTGTCCTGACATTTTATTTTCCTTACATAAGAACTTGTATACTATATCTAACAGTATCGGGTTCTTCATACTTGTAATACCGCCGATATTATGCTATACTTATGATAATGAAAACTTTCGTCTTTGGGGATACTGGTGGGCACGCCCCACAACTTCAGCGTGCCCTCATAGACTTAGGCGTAGATTTAGAACTAGCACTCATACCAGAAGATATTAGAATTGTTCACTTAGGTGATATTATTCATAAGGGCGAGCATAGCGATAGTCTTGTAGGTATGATTGACCGTCTCATCCGTAATAATCCTGGACGCTGGATACAATTATTAGGTAACCACGAGTTCCAACACATAGAAGGTGCTCCATATTTCTGGAACTGTACTTGTTCCGTAAGAACCGTAAATATTCTCAATGAATGGTGGGAAGAAGAATTGGCTACCGCAACCTATGCCCTGCCAACTCCTCAACATCTAACTTTAGATATTTCTGGAAAACTTCCTCAACCTAATACTTCTATATTGTTCTCCCACGCAGGTTTATCTTGGCAATGGTGGAATGCTATTAGTGAGCCAGGAACTGCTGAAGAAGCAAGTCTTGCTCTAAACTCTTTACCTGTTGAATTCATTACAGCTCCAGGCGAAATGCTTGGCGTGCGTGGAGGCAATCCTGGACCTATTTGGGCAGTAGGTAATACGGAAGTCTTCAATAGTTGGTTTGTCCAAGAAACCGTTATGCCATTTACCCAAATACATGGTCATACAAGTTCATATAAATGGACTCAAAATGACTGGTGGCGGAAAGACCCAGCATTTAGAACCTTCCGTGATGCTACAAAACTAAATCCTGAAACAAGAGCAGTCATTACCTCAATGGCAGATAATCTACTTATAGGTATTGACCCAGGATATAGTAAAAATGCTTCATCTCTCAAACAGCCCTTTTTAACAATTATCAACTAGAAGAAAGAAAGAATAAAAATGAAAACCCCATACACTCTTGAAAAAGCAATCAAAAAAGTCAAGAAGGTTGAACTAAACCCAAACCTTAGCCTTACCGCTATCGTAGCAACTGAAGACGATAGTTTCTTCGTTGTAACAGAACACGGTAATGCTCAAGCAACAACTTATTGGGTTGTAAATAAAGAAACTCACAAAGTGTATGCTTTCCCTGTAAGTGACCTTTATACTGTTGCTGAAGATATTCGTCTTATTGGTATTGGACGTGCGAAGAAGACAACCGCAGCCTCTACCGCTGCGGCACATATCATTATCGCCTAATAGAAGTCAAACCTGAAGTATGTAAAAGTTCAGGGAATTTCATTTCCCAACCAAATCTACGTTCTGAAGATATGTTGAGAGTGCTCCATAACAGCAAGAGAACCTCTTTATTCAATATCGCAACGTGGTCTTTGGCGAACCCAAAATTAATAATATCTTCATACAGAGAAGTAATATCGTGTAAGTCATCTACATTATATTCTGTAAAAACTCGAGAGGAAACCATAATAGGTAACGCAACAATACCGCAAGTAGTTCCTACTAGGTCATCTAGACTTATAACGAAGCGTTCGGTCTCGGTATTATAAAAACTCATACCTATTTTATCGTCAGATTATGACTAACTCTCAACGCCATTATTAGAAGACCAGAAAGATTTCTCAAAAGCAGGTTTAATACTTTCCCAAATCTTAGCTTCATTAATACCTTTGCCAGAATGGATACTAAACATATGAGAAGATAATTCTTTCGGAATATTTGTTTGAACTGCTAAAGCAAAAGTTTTCTGGTCAGCCCCAGCAGGCAAATCCTTCATAAGGTTAGCGTATACGGCATTGATTTCTTTTTCTTTACTCGTGTATTGTCCTTCAAGTTTAGAAGTTACATTATTGATGTATGTTTCGAATTCTTCGGGTGCTTGAGATTTATATTCGTCTAACTTGTCTTTGCCACCAGTAGCCAGCATATCGTAAATGGCTCGTTCATTTAGTCCTGTAGCAATTCGGTGAATTCTAACGTATTCTTCGTGCTTATATTTCACACGCACATCAGTCTCTGTATAATGAACAATATAGCCCTCAGCATTACTACGCTCAGGAGAAGCTACTACTTTATCCATAGAACTAAAACTCTCATGTGTAGTAGCACGTTTCCACTTCCACTCAGTAAGTTGATTTACGGGGATAGTTTCACCAGTAGTAATCTTACGAGCACCAATAAGGTAAATATCATCCTCATCACCATAATCTACAACGATACGGTTTTCAGGATAAATAATTTCCCACATATAAGTTACACCTTCACGAGGTTCCCACTTACCTTTGTAACGTTCATTATATAAGGCAGTAGCGTGGGCAGCTTGGTCAGACTGAAAACCACCTGCGGTAGAAATCTCTAACTCCCCCGCAGGGTTTAGGAAACTAATACCTAGAGACCCGTCAAGCTTCTCTGTAACGTGAATGTCACCTGTAAGTAAATGTTTAGGAACATCATCCTCATTATAGTTGAAGAACTTATCGAAAGGTCGTGCTAAAATTTCGCCAGTCTCGTCATGAACAATGAGACCTCGTGAAGCAAGAGTAACGTCATTCCAAGTTTTGCTGTAAGTAGCAGACTGACTATACTTATAAATGCTATAAGGATATATTGGGTGTCCTTGTTTAGATACGAGGCGTTCTGCTACCATACGGTCAAATTCTTCACGAGAAGCAATCTCATCAATAAAAGTTGGTGTGTTTTCTTGTCCTTGTTTTGCAGTAAGGAAAGCATCAAAGTTATTATCTAAAATAGCACGTTCAACTGGGGAAGCATGCCCTAAAGAGCAGTCTTTGGTATAACAGTCAGAACCATCGCTATGACGGTATGGTGCTTTGCTCATTTGAGAACTCCTTATAAAACCTTATACTATATCTATCGTACCATATAGCCGATATTTTAGGTATGAATTTACTTATGGGTGATGTGTCTCCTTCTGCCCCGTCTGTTATCAAGATACATTCTTGGCTGTTAGCAAATGACCCCGAATATAAAAGGGTTGTGGAAAAAACTAAACTAGACCGCCACACAATCTTTGACAAAAATATGAATACTTACATTAGTGAAGTTATCAAAGAGACACACGGTGGTGAAGAACTTCACGTTATGGGTATTATGTCTGCTGGACTGAACCCGCTAACGAGCAATCCTATTGATTTCTTACCTTCGGCAGATAATGATGCCGTAGTAGTAGTTTTCACTGAACGGAACATATTGCTTATGGGAACTCGTGCGTCTCACGGGTTTTATTGGAATAATATAGTTTATGTTTTAGAGATGGAACCCGACATAAACATCATACAAGTAGGTGAAGCATTCCAACTTCTTATTGGTGATACTTCTTTTACAACAATCTTTCGTAAAATACTAGCATTACTCAATAGCAAAGGCTTAGGAGCCTTAGAGTTTATCCCTAAAGCTTAGTAACGCTTATGACCCCAGCGTTGTTCGAAAGCAGCATCTTCACGCTTGCGTTTGATTTGAACATAAGCAATAGTTCCAAGAACTCCTGCCCCAGCAACGCCACCAGCAGCAAGTAACCCATTGCCCCAAGCAGCGTCTGTTTCCGCAGCACTCATTTGTTCCTGAGTAAGTTTGTAATCTTGTCCAACGGCTACATCATTATAGATAGTCTCGCCAACATTTAGAGTACGAGTTTCCATATCACCGTTAGCATTGTAGCCTTCTATCGTGATATTCCACTGTTCAGGGTGGCGAGTAGTGACGGGGTGGCAAGTCATAGGTTTTCCGCCACACATTTGTGAAATACTTGTGTAAGCCTCACGATGGTCTTTAGCGTCAATAGTTCCTGTATTAAGAGAACTAGGAGCACAAGCAGAAAGCATTACAGCAATACCAGCAGCTCCCGCAGCCATACCAAGAGTTCTGAGAACCTTACGAGTTTTACTAACTTGCTTTACAGGTTGAGTAGCCTCAACAGTAACACGAGGAGTAAAACCTAACTCTTCTAAACTTTTACTTTGAACAGTTGCTTCGGCTTGTTTAGCATCCAGGAAAGCATTTACGTCAAGGTTAGATAAAGCATTTGCAACACCTGTTCCAACGTGTCCTCGAGAACAGTTCTTAGTATAACAGTCGGAACCGTCACTGTGGCGATAAGGGGCTTTACTCATAAACTATATCTAACGAGAAGCAGGCTTGTATTTCTTTACTTTATGAATCATTTTTCCGTAAGATTCACGCACTTCAGGATAATTATTTACAAAGAAATCTTTCTTGTGTTTTAGTAAAACGAGGAGTTCTTTCTTATCAGTAAAAGTGTAGCCTTCTTTTTCTTTACAGTCTAACTGGACAATATAAACATATTTCTTTTCATTCTTATCATAAAAAACTGTAAGAGTTTCTGGATGCATATCATGATTAGAACAATAAGTATCATCTAAATAGAAATACCCTAGTTTATCTCTTCCGTCCATTATACTTCTCCTCTAATTTCTTTTGTTAGATGTTTCATAGCGGGTTCTACTTTATGCCATAGAGCAACAGGAACGAAAGCTTCCATTGCTTCATACTCACCTTTGAGCATATGTGCTAGAAGAGTAAAAGCATCGACTTGAGCTTGTGCTTTATAGCTAAAAAAGTCTGGATGTTCTAAAACATACTCTTCACGACTATCTGCTAAAAGTTCTATAAAAGCGATAAGTTCGTCACGGTCAAAATAGGTTCCTTGCTCGTTAGCATAAGCCATTTTATTTGGTCTCTCCAGCATCGATAATAGTAATGCGGTCGCCCATAGCTTCAATAAAGTCTGCTGCTAATTCTTGCATCTTCTCTTCATAATCTTCAGGAGGTGTATAAGCCATTTCTTCAGCGTGCCATTCCATGACTGCTTCTAACGCTTCATCAACACTTTCGAAATCGGTAGAACGCTCAGGAGAAAGAACATAAGAGTATACTGTAACACGAATAGGAGACTTACCGTCTCTGCGTTCCCAAGAGTTACCAAAAGAAACACTTACATGACCTTCACTACTTTTACAGTGACTTTCGTATGTTAGGTAATGTGCTAAACCTTCATCAAGTAAGTCTTGAATTTTTTCAAGCTTCTCGATATCTTCACGAGTGAGATGTGTTCCCATAAGTGTCGCCTCCTTCTATTAAGTATATCGGTCTTTTTAGTAAAAGTAAAATCGGATGAAATCTGGGTCAGTTCGGTCTCCCGCTAACCATTTATCTATAAGGTATTGCTTTCCTTTACGAGTGTGCCCAGTAACAAGAAAAGAGCCATCCTCACCCACTATTACTGCTCCCCCTCGAGGCTTTCGTTGAATACAATAAATAGCCTTACCTTCTGTAACAGGCTCTACATCAAAAGGGATATCTTCAGAAGAATAAGCATCCTGATTCGGTTCCCAATCATTAATACTGAAAACACCTAAAATATAGTCTGCCCGTTTGAGCATTTCATCTTTATCAATCTTGTTCATTTTTCTCCTGAAACTTTATTCCTGTACCGTATCGGAGGGTTGCCAAACTTTAACAGTCTCGATAAGTGAAAGGTATGCCTCATAAGCGTAAGGGAAAGCTCTCTCATAATAAGGTTTTTCTTTTACTAAATAGTTCAGAAGGTCTTCACGAGCAGTGAAACTTTCATACTCACCACTATAACAACCTACGCTTAGTTGATAGACCCATTTCCATCTCGGAGTTTCTTCGTCATCTTGTACGTATGAAATATCTAAAGAGTCATAGTTGTATCCACAAGTTTCACAATGTGAAGGGTCGTTAGTCCAATAGTCACCATACTCTTCGTCATAGCCGCTTGACCAGCCACCTTCAGGTTCAGGCTCGTTCAAAGCTAAATATGCGATAGGAATTTCATATTCTTCATATTCTTCGTAGTTTTCAGACATTATAGGTGTCCTTCGTTTTTGAGGTTCTCCAACCAGTCAATAATGACTACTTCATTTACAGGAGTAAAATTATGAGCATCAACACCAACGTGAAACTCTAATACATTATGAGGGTTTAAAATTTCACGAGAGTGAGTGTGACCGTGAACGATAGGAAGTCCTTCATTCTTGTAACGGTTAGCAGCATAACGGTCTACCTCACTGTGGCTATCACCAGAGTAGGGGAAGTGAGACAGAAGCACCTCTTGGACGCCGTAGGAGGTCAATACAGAGGTTTTAGTGTTCTCTGGAAGCACCTCAAACCCCACCGCTTCATATAGCGGGAGAAAGCGTTCTATGCGTTCTGAGGAGTTATTACCGCTAAAGATGCGGTCGTGGTTTCCTGGAATAAACTTCTTGATACCTGGCAAGTCAAAAAATAGTTGTAGGTTCTTCTCGAACTCTCTACCCATAGCAATATCGCCCATAACAAAAACTGTATCTTCAGGTGTTACGGTCTCGAACCAGTTATTTCTAATAATAGCATTGTGCTCACCAATAGAGGCAAAAGGACGCCCCGAACCGAGTTCAAGAATACGCTCGTGTCCCAAGTGGGTATCGCTAATGTAAAAGGTTGCCATAATAGTTCCATTCTATCATAAAGCTTCGATAAAGTCAACTAAATATAAAAAGACCACCCCATAATAGAAGCGGTCTTTTCATATTTAGTTGCGGAGGCAGGATTTGAACCTGCGTGTATCTGATGTATGAAACCAGTCAGTGAACCTAGCTACTGTACCCCGCCCTAACCATATCGGTATAAATAGCAAATAGAGAGAAGCCTTTACTCTAAGAGTTTTATCAACTGTCGTGCTTCTGAAGAATTAGATACACCTAGAACTTCAGCGGGACTAATTATTACCCCACAAGTGTAACCTTCCTCAAAACCAATAAGTCTAATAAGTTCATTATGGTTCATAATTTGACTAATGATATGCTTATCAGAAAATTCTTTACCTCTATCTGGAAGTTCTGCTCGAACTTTGTTCAAAACAATTCGCAATATATTCTGTCTATGTGAAGAAGACATATCTTTAGGACGGAGCTTGGCTCCTTCTTTTGTAGTCCAATATAGTTGCTTTATTCTAACCATTCTTAATACCACCAGTAAATACTAACAGGAAACCTCGTTTGAACCCTCTCCAGAAAGCTTTGAGCGTTTCTTTCATTACACACTTTCTTTCTTACTTTGAGCAGGAGCATACCTATAAGCGTGAGCTGCTTTACGCAAAACCCTCACAAGTTCTTTTGTAGCTTGATACTCAACACTCTTCTTGTCTAAGGAAGAGATGTTATCGATATCTTCAGCAATCTCATTAGAGAGGGCTAAAAGATAATGTCTTACTTCTTTACTTACAGTTGGCATTAGTTCTTACCTTCTAAATCTTTTGCGTACTTATCAAGGAGTTCATACGCTCCGCCTTTACCAACCAAAGTGACCGCTGGCGTTGATTTTAGATAAGCAATAGCGTCTCTTACCGTTTGTGCCTTTATTTCATTTACCAGTTTATCTAAGTCAGGTTGGGGTTTTCCCCATTCAGGAGTGGTAGGAGGAATAGGTGGCAACTCGATGTTAGGTTCGTCAAATATGTTAAACATTTACTCAGTCTCCTCGTCTTCTTCTATTTTATATTCAGCAATAGTAGCATAATAGCGAATAGACTGAGCCCAGTCTTTCATATCTTGATACTCTTCATCCGTGATAGAGCAAGGAGGCTTCTCAGCGGTGGCTTCAATAATTTCAGCATACCTGTTGAAAGCTTTTACAATAGCTTCTTTCGTGTATTCAGCCAACCACTTATCAAACCTCTCATTGTTAGATAAAACACAAGATTCATTCACATCGTCACTAAACCAGTAACGCACTTGTTCGGTTGTCAATTCTGTTTCACTCATTAATCCTCATCCATTTTTCGAATAACTTCTTCCAAAGCTTCTAGCCCCTGCTCATATTTCTCTATAGCCTTATCAGCAACCTTCGCATCATGTTCAGCTAACCACCGATTAAACTCCATACGGTAAGCACGGTCTCCCCTATTACCCCAGAGGTCATCACGAGTGCTAACGTAACGCTTACGGACATCTTCCGTAGTTGGTGTATATTTTTTATTCACTGAAAACCTCTTCTGCTAAAATAATAATATCTTGGAGAGCCGTAAGGTAGCCTTCATCATACTTACTACCTTTACCTGCATGGGTACCTTTTTTACTTATAAGTTTATACTCTTTATCAAGCATAGCAATAATTTTAGCACGCTTTATATCTCCACCAAGCAATACACCGTCAGTAACACCTTGACGATAGCCTCGTGCGTGAGATTGTGATAGAGCAGTTTCTTCTTCACCCATAGTTAGACCCGATGGATTTCTGAGAGTGACCAGAAAAGGTTCTCATAACCGTCATACTCTACAATATCATAGTGTGCCTCGTCAGGGATTTCTATCACAACAAGCTTGGCATATTCCCCACCAGTATCTCCTGCCTCAACAGAAGTAACAAGCTCAGGAGCCAGACGGTCAACCTCTTCATAAGGAGAAGAAGCACCCATAAGTTTCTGTTGTGCTTCTGAAAGGGTAAAACCACCGAAACACTGGTTCAAAATAATCTTTGTCATAGTATTATTGTATCAGAAAATAAAACTAATGTCAAGTTGTTATTCTAAATCTTGTAAACTTTCTGCAATGTCGTTCTTACCTTTGCGGCGGTCTACTTTCTTGTAGCCAGGATTATCAACACCACAACAAGGGCATTTAAGACCACCATACCCCGCAAAATTACGAGCCATCATACCACCATGACGTTTAGGATTAGTTTTATCTTTCTCGTCCCTATATTTACGAGGTTTATCTTTATCAGTATGAGACATAGTTATACCCTTCTTAAAAGTATATCAGCATTTAGACATTTTTTAGAGCAAAAGCAGTACAAATGACTTCAGCATATTCATCGTCAAAACTTCCGCTGAAGGTTTCATCGGTGTTGTCCTCGTGGAGAACATAACATTCGTAAGTATTATCATTCACAAAAGAGATAGAGACAAACCGTACCCCATTCGCCCACTCACAAGTGACCCCACCTAAAATTTGTTCATAATCACTTTCTTCAGACAGACCAGGGTTAATAAGCGGAAACAATCCAGGTAAAATGATATTATTATCTACTAAAGTTCTTAGAAAATGTTTCACCCTAGCATTAGTTTTGCTATCTGGTGGAGCCGCATCATGTTCAAACCAAAAATTATTGTCTATATTGTTCTCAAGCTCATCTAACCTCTTATACTTTATTTCAAGAGGGAGATACTTTTTATTATCAAAAATAGACATTTACTTCCGAAGTGAAGCTGCTTGCTTCTCTAACTTAGCTGCTTCACGCATTTTACGCTGGTAAGTCTTTTCCAATTCGAGAAGTGTCTTCATAGCAACAACTTCTTCTTTGCTCAGAACAATCCAACCAGTCATATTAGCAATAATTCCATAATCGTAATGTCCGTGACCTCCACCGATAGCACGATAGTCAGTATTTACTTCAGCATCAGTCAAACCTTGTGCTGCGATAAGAAGTTCAGCAATAACTTCTTCCAAGCGACCATTAGGAATGTCAATAGGTCGAGTAATCTTCTTCTCAAAAATAGCCTTAGAACCCTTGCCAGTCTTACGAACACTTAGACGGTAGTCACTCCCCATAAGGGTATCAGCATTAGGAACACTACGAATAGTTTGCCAACTATGTCCAGAGATAACAATTTCTTCGAAAGTTGTTTCAGTCATTTCTTTATCTTTCTTATCCTGATGTGTGTGGGCATTCAATCAACCTCACTTGGTTAATAAAAGTCTATCAGACAAACATAGGTTTTGTCAAATATTAAAATTGCAGGTATCTGGAAAAAGGAGAACTACAAAGATAGCCCACCATATAGGAAATAAGTAATAGTATTTTTTAAACATATTATAATTATAAACGCCGTTTATTAAAAATAATATGTTTTAGTCTTTATCCTCATAAGTTTCGGCAAGCTCAAGAAGATTCTGCAATGCAACAACTGCATCTGACAATTCGTGAGAATCATTACAGCACCAAGTAGTATAGTCAAGTGTTATTCTAAGTTCAACAATATCACTATTCTTTAGTTTGACTTTATCAATCTTTTTTAGAGAAAGACGTTTTGGATTTCCTGCCTTTGGACTATTACCGCTCATTCTTGTTCCTTTCGTCTTGTATAGGTTCAGGTGTCAATAAAGAAATGTGATGTCTAGTAATATCACATTGAATACAAGTGTTCGGGGTATCACATTCATCGATTGTCTTTTGTAATAGGGCAAGAACACGCTTATTCTCTTTCAGAACTGCCATCTCAGCTACACGTTTACGTTCGGAAATGAGCCAACGGTCAAACTTAGTACCACGACTAGAAGAACTACCTCTAAAATAACTGCGTACTTCTTCTGTAGATGGCAACTGTCCATTTTTTCTTGACAGTTCGAACGTGTCGGAATTTTCGACTTGTTCGGGATTTTCGAACAACTCACTCATTCGTTATCTCCAAGTCTGCTCCACAAGACTTACAATACGGGTCTCCAAATGATGACCTTGCGGTATGGTTATGTTCTGCTGTGAGATAAGGCTCAGGACTGGACTGGCTGAAAGCAGCGAGACGTTCAGCTTGCCATTCGGCTATGGCTTCTGCTTTTATTTCAGCAACCCAATGCTCGAAATGTGCTTTGGTAGATACTTCTTCTTTTATCTTCGAAAGCCAGCGGTAGAACATATCTATACGCTCAATACTTAGTTCATCGTATTTGTCGTCCCAAGCAAAGGCTTCTAGAATTTCACTTGTGGTAGGTGTATACTCACTCATTCTTTTTCTCCCAAAAATATCCAGTCAAAAAATTCTCCTATTGTATCTTCATCCGTCATTCTTTTTCTCCTTGTCGGTAAGGGTTTGTTATACGTTCAATCCCGCCACGTGCAATGCGGTATTGGTTTTGATAGTTCCATTCACCGTCAGTTTCGCCTTCTTCCCATGCTTCTGCTCGTATTTCTATCAGCTCGGTAGGTCCAATAGTCAATGCCTTAGTTGCGTTTTCGTATGCTTCGGCTTGCACTTCAGAAAGCCAACGGTTAATTTCTTCAAAAGCGATATCTGCTGTTATGCCGTCGCTAGCACGAGCTTTCATCCACCCAGCTATTACCCATTCTGTCGTTGGTGTGTAATCACTCATACTCAACCTCATTCTGAATTCTGACTAGCATAAGAACTTGCTCTGGAGTGAGGTCTTCGTAGGACTTCTTCTCTGCTACCATCACCCACCAGAGAGTTTTATCGATAGCACAGCTTCCGCAGGTTCGAGGAGATACTACTTTCCAGGTTCCCATGCGGGGTGGGTAGTCCCAGCCTTGGTTGAAAGATTCTTCTGATGTGAGAAGCTCTTCTTTGCTACAGACTTCGCAGATGTGAGGGAATTTTACACTCATTCTGTTTCTCCCTTGATTGTTTTATTATCAGTCATTTGTAGTCTCCGAACTGTTTGCTAGCTCATAAGCAGTTATACCTTTTTGTACGCAAACTAATGCACCATCACCGTAACGGTGAGTGAACTCTTCACCCTCAAGCCATTCTTCAGTGCTTGTAGGAACTTTACCTACAACAACCTTGTAAGTATTTACAGCGTCAGGTGACATACTACCGCCAGACATTCGTCCAATATGAACTTCATCAATCAAACGGTCATTAATATAAATTTTAGCATGTAGAGGCATTATTTTCTTTTTTCTCTCTCAACTTCTGTAATTTTCACAATAGGAGAACTCAACCACCAAAGGTCTCTGCTTCCAATATACATTCTGGAACCAACTGATAAGGGTAACTTCTCATGGTCACGAGCTGCGAGAAAACTATCTACTTCGACAGGTACGCAGTAAGACCACCATAGGCGTTCCCAAGAATCAGAGTTCTTTCGCCACCACCCATACTCTTCATCAATAAGATAGTGAGAGCCACCTTCGGTCTCAACTTTTTTGACAAGAGTATTTTCCGCAGCACGGATTTTCTCTTTGACGCAGCAATCATCACAAGTATGGTTACCGTCATGTGAGAAACCGTGCTCGCAAATCATTTCTAAGACCAATCGTTTTTATTACTTACCAATACCTAGTATATCAGCTTATTCATATAATGTCAAAACTTATTTTGTGTATCAAAGAAATTAACAGGAGCAGTATCTCCACTACCAACATATTTGAGAACACCCTTATCATATGCTATAGCACCGCTGTTGAGCATAGCTTCTACTTTAGCCTTACGGTTTTCGGCAGATAGCTTAGGGTTATTTAACCAGTCCCTTGCTTCTTCCATTTTATCCCCCTTACGAGACTTTCCAGTAACATCATATTACCATATAAAAGTCAAAGAGGACTACATTTTACTTGGCGTGTTGTCTTTTCTTTTTTCGAAAAAATCATCAACTAAAGTATCCAGAAGAACCCAAGTACCAGGAACTAATACACCTAAGATAAGAAAAGGTATAAGCATCATAAACATAAGTAACTCCGTTCCTGTCATATCTAGTATATCATAAAAAATATGTTATACTAATACTATGGGCACAAAACTTTATCTAGATATCGACGGCGTAATTAACGCTGACTATGCCCATAAGCATTGGAATATCGACACTATTCAAAGTGATTTTGCTAGTGCAGGTCAAGCAGGAGAATTCCGTATTATTTGGTCTCAACAAATGGTAGATGAACTTTTTGCTTTAGACATGGATTTGATATGGACAACGACTTGGCGTGACTTAGCACGTAAATCTATTGCTCCTCTTATTGGGTACGGACATACAGCACCATACTTTACTAACTCTATGTTTATTGACGAATACACTCCATCCATAGTGTGGAAACTACAAGAAGTATTAGCTCATCAACAAGCCAACCCCTCCAAATTCGTTTGGATAGATGACGAGATAGGCGTATTAGAAATAAATGCTGTAAAAAACTTAGGAGGGCTTGTTATTGCTACAGACCCTAATGTTGGTGTTACACCTCAGCATATTGAGAATATAAAACTTTATTTACAAGACTAAACTAGTTCGCCCTGTAAGACAGTAATCTTTTTACGAAGGTTACTAATCTGTCTCTGTAACCCAGTAATGCGGCGGCTGTTAACTTCACGGTTATACATATCTTGCTGGATAGCATAAATAAGTGAAGAAATACTGTCAATACGGTCTTCTAGTTCTTTGATGCCATTCTTTGCCTGTGTTTCCTTACGAGTGGTAGGGGTAAGAATTTTACTTTTAGGAACACGATATTCCTGAAGGAACGAAGAAGGTATTGAGTAAGATACGCCTGTCTCAGGTGAAGAATACTTTTTGATAATGATACTACCTGTTGGGTTGAGGTTGAACTCAAAAACTAGATTGTTGTAGGGGTTGGAAGTTAAGTCTTCCCCCGTAGACTCACGCACGTATTTTAGTGCTTGTGTTTTCCAGAAGCGGGTAAGAGCGGTCTTTGCTTTGCGTGCCTCTCGCCCCTCAGCGATAGTGTTCTGGTCTGTCACTTTTGTAGCTTCTAGCTTGGCAGCATATTCTACCTTGTTCATGATGATTCTTTCTTGTTGTTATTTATGTGAGCGTTCAAGCAACCTCACTGGTTTAGTTAAAGTCTATCATACTCTAACTAATGTTGTCAAGTCTTAGTAGCGTCTTTTCTTTACAACATTCACATAATCACGAGGACGACTAAAACGAAGATATAAATAAAGTAGCCCAGCAATCAAAAGCAAACTCGTACCTGAATATATCAAAACTTCACTATTAGACATTATTACTCCTTATATATTTCTAATGTTATATCGGGAAGGTTGTCCTTTACCTTCGGGAATATTGGTTTCTTTACAACAACTATTACAACGAGGGGTTAGGAGCTTCTCTCTATAAGTAGGGACACGAATTTCTTTACCCGACATACCACATACTAATAGAGTATCGGAGATTCTACCCCATTCCTCGAATTCTTCCTTCGAAGCGTCATCTAAAACAACAGAATGTAAAACGCTTCCACTATTAGTGATGACCCATTCGTCAGAACGCATGCTCGTCCGTATCTAAATAAAGTGAAGGGTTCTCAATATAGTTATCTATGATAGAGTATAGTTTGTTTTCTTGATTGAAATCTATAAGATTATGTTTCCACCAAGAAGAAGATACGAGGTCTTCTGCCAACTGGTCAGCCTTCTCCCCTACAAGAGGGTCTTCACCATTCTTATAAAGTCGTATAAAAATAATATCTCTAATATCAGAGGGAGAATGAACAGCACCTATCAGCTCATGATGGTTAGCAATATAGTCACTAAAAATCATAGCCTTTTCTTTAGAAGTAAGTTCAGACATCATCCACTCAAGAGCATTCTTAGCAGAAGATAACTTATCATCCTCAGCTATTGTTCCCCAACTATCATCACGCATTATCTTTTTGTGCCTTCAAATGCTCATACCAAGCAATCCAAGTAAGAACAGCTTCACGAGCATATTCTACATTGCCATCTTCTTCAGGCAAATCAGACATTGACCAGTTACCTACATCGTAATAAGTAACATTAGGTCGAGAATAGTCGTTACCATTATTTAGAGCATAAGACTCACCAGCGATTACAGAAGGAAGTTCTCCTTCTTCATATTCAAAACTAGCCATTAGCGTCTCTCTCCTTAAAATAGTCATCAATGAGTTTCTCACCATCAGCAAAATCAAAAATGAGGTCTTGTAAAGTTTCGTCTAAAACAGTATCCCCGTCTTTCTTATGCTTCCATAAGTGCTCAATCATACGGTTACGCTTATCAGCATAGAAACTGACACGCTCAGTATCGTGAATACGTCCTAACCTATCCTTGTAAGGTTGCTCCAATACTTCTTCGGTATAACGGCAACCGCAACAAGCAATTACTGCTTGTCCTTCAAAATCTGTAGCATAAACGTAAACGTCACTACCTTCCCAGCCCCACCGAGCATAAGACATATAAAACTCCTAAAATAAGTTACTCTTATCTTATCATAAAAAGGAAGAAAAAACAAGTAGCGTATTAAAAAGGTTAGTCCCCCAACCTAAGTCGAGAGACTAACCTTTTATTTTTTAATTATTTGGTAGCAATAGCAGCATTATAGATTTCTAATGCTTGACCTGTTACGCCATACTCAAAATTAGTTACAGGTTGAGTAGCATCCATTTTACCAGTAGCACAGTCAAGAACAACCATGCTCTTTACAACCTTAGTGTCAGTAGCAACACCAATACAGAATGAAGAAGCATTAGCGGCGTCTGTGAACTGAATAGTGTAAATACCTTTACCGTCAGAAACAACATTATCTTCTGGAAGGATTGAACCCTTTTCTCCAATAGCGAAGGTTCTCATAGTTTGACTACTTGCTTCCAACTTCTCACTAGTACCAGTTTGTCCATCATACGCAATAGCATAAGTTTTATCAACTTGGGGAACATAGATAAGAATACCCATAAGGTTGCCAGAACCGTCAAGGTATGTTTCAATAACACCGTCTTTTTTAGCAAGAGCCGAAGAGTTCTCTAAAATTTGTGTCAGTTGTCCATTAGCAACATTATTACCAACCTCAACTTCAGAACTGATAGCAGACTCAGGAGTAGCACTACTTGTAAGCATACCAATACCAAAAAGAATAGCCAAGATAGCTACAACAGAAGCACCCACGCCAACCTTATCACCTAGAGTAGATTTAGGTTTCTCTTCTACATAGGTTAGAACTTCTACTTCCTCTACTGCTTTTTTACTCTTACGAGTTTTTACAGGGGCAGGTTCTTGAACAGGGAAAACCTCATCAAAATCTTCACCAAACCATTTATTATCAAACTGGTTCTTGATATCTTCGAGGTTCTTTTCTAAACCAGAATCATTAGCATTACTTTTAGCCATTAGTTTTTACTTTCTTTCTAAACCTATAATAGTTATCGGGTAGGCACTCATAAAAGTTTATCATAAAACCGTCTTTAACCTATGGGTTCTCTAAGAGAATGTAAAACAGAACAACAGCCGATACTTTTTATAGGAACCCCCTAATCTTCTGGAAAAGAACTATGCCTATTAATGATGACCTCGCTAATGAGTTTGACGCTATCGTCTCTCAACTTCATGATGTCAAAACTACAAGTAAAAAGACACAGCGAAAATATAAAACTTACTGGAGCATCCCCGCAGGAATAATACTCCTACTAGTAGGTTTCGCTATACTCATAAGTGCCGTATGGTTTAAAATAGTTATATTAGGTGTAATAGGTTTTGCGGTAGCACTCTACGGAACTTATGTATTGGTAGACCGAACACTAAATAGTCTCACAGTAGACAAAACAGTTCGTAAAGCAAACAATTTCAAACAGTATCTTGATAAGCTTGACCAGGAACGCTTCGGAATTAAAGAAGATAAGCCTAGAGGCGAATATCTAACTTAAGAAACTATATTCATAGTAGAAGCAATACTTGTCCCGAACTCTCCACCCAGACTAGAACTGCTACGAACGATATCTTCACCATTAGTGATATCACGACCGTGTTTTAGTTGAGTAGCATCTATGTATGCTTCGTCTAAAAGGAACTCAACGTATTTCTTAACCTTTTTAGGTTTGACACAAATGTTAGGGTTGAAAGACATAGGCATATAAGAAGGAGCGTGTTTCTCTACAGAACGACGGTAGCGAGCGTCCTCAATACGAGCAATAGTCTTACCCATATCAGTCTTTAGGTTTTCTTGTTTCCAGTCAGCATAATGAACCATTTTACGTTCATATTCAGCATATTGTTGCTGGAACTCTTCCGTTTTAGTAATATCTTCGACTTCATTCCATTCAGCCCGACGAGTAGCGTCTTTAGCTTTTGTTTCGTTTGCTAACGCAGCCCAACGAGGTAACGCAGCAATACGGGCTTCGGCTTCCTGGAAAACCACACCAGCATATAGAGGAATATCTTCTTTTTTAAACATACGACCTTTATGAGTGAAACGCTCTGCCTCAATAAGAGAAACTTCAGCCATTACATCATCCATAAAAGCGTTGCGGTCTTCTTCACTCCACTGCCAACGACCATTCGCATCTTCCATAACTTTAGTGAAAAATTTAGCGTTAACATTTTTGAGAATATGGTTCTCTTTATCCCATTCAGCTTTAGCATTCTCTGTAGCAATAGTGTTAATAAAAGCATCTTTACTCATACCCAAAGGAGAATGTCCTTGAAGACTACAATTTACGGTGTAACAGTTAGAACCGTCAGAGTGAATACCAATAGGAGAGCCCATTATTTTCCTTACATTAGAGAATACATTATCTCTAACAATATCGGGCACTATTACGAAAGGTTACCGAAAAGTAAAGGAGCAACATACTTGCTCTCAGTAGGGTTATGTAATCTACCCTTACTATCAATATAATAACTATCTAAAACTAGGTTTGCTTTTTGGTCATTACGAATCTTCTCCGAAACACCAGCACACAGTTCATCTGCTTTATGGTTGAGAGGATTAGCCATACTCATATCGTGACCTTTGACCCACTCAAACTCTATCTTTTTAGAACGAGCACTAATAAGACTATGAATAGTTTGAACAACCTCTAAATTTACAATAGGGGCACCATCTGCTTTACGCCAACCCTTACGAGCCCAACCCCACATCCAAGTCTCAGTAGTATTCAACGCATACTTGCTATCGCTCTGAATATGCAAGTCTTCATTAGGATGCATAAGAAGGACAGTCATCATCGCAAGAAGTTCTGCTTTTTGGTTAGTTCCTACAATATCACCATTCGCATAGTAATGTCCATCTTCTCTACTCCAAGCCCAACCTATTGGTCCTTTACCCACTTCTCCTTCAAGAGAACGGCGAGAAGAACCATCACAAGCGACAAGAATAGACATAAAGTAACTATCGGAACTTACATTTTTGTTTTACAGCGAGGACCAATAGTCTCACCACTTTTTAGAGGTTGTCCACAACGTAAACATCCCCCACTACGGAATAAGTTTTTGATAATGATAGGTTCATACTCATCTATTTCACCTTCAGCAAAACCAGGCACAACTGTAGTAAGAATGTTAGCATTATGCCAAACTTCTTTCACAGCAGGATTGTCATCCACCGCATGAACCACGTCATAATCTTCCAGAATACTTTCTAGAAGTTCTTCCTTCACAATAGAGTCTTTACGACTATCTCCTGTAGGACGCATATAAATATTCTCATAAGGAACAGCATGCTTATCTAACCAAGCCTGTGTTACATCACGATACTTATCTTCACGAGCGGTTACAACAATAACAGCATAACCTTCACGGTCAGCATCGAAAGCCATATCAACAACAGACTGAACAGGAGGACTAAATAAAGAAGAACGGTGAAAAGAATCAAAGTCACGCCATTTACCTCGAACATAATGGCGAATACCTCTAACATCTACCAAAGTACCGTCAGCATCAAAAATGATAGCATGGCGTTTAGCAGCAGGCTTCACAAACTCTTTCACAGGGTAAGTATTAGGGAACAAATGAAACTCCCCATTAGCACCCATATATTTAGAAGCCATACTACGAATAATATGTTCAGGGACTACACGGTCACGGTTATTGTTTCTACGAATACATTCATCAATATCAATAGGGAAATCAATGTTAGATAAACCTACATTGTGTTCTTGAGCAAGCTTACTGAAAGTTTGAAACGAACGAGGGTTCAGGTTAGTATCATCAACAATAACACTCTTACCTTGAGAGATTGCCTCAGCAAGTCGAGCGTGCTGTACTTCGGTAACGTGGTTCTCTTTGTCTTTGACGCTACCACGCTTATCGTTAGTCATGACATATTCGCCATAAAGTTCATAACGAATATCGTCACGGTTTACACGAGCACGAGTGGCAGGGTTTTCTTCAACCCATTTGACAGCGTAGGTGCTTTTACCTGAACCAGGAAGTCCACGAGTAAGAATAATGTTTTGTGTCATACTCTCATTCCTAACTGTTAGTCGTGGTCTTTATTAAACTCTTTCAGAATATCTTTCTCAATGTCTAAACCGTCTCTACTGTTGAGGTGGTCAAACATAAGTCGAGCAAGTTTAGCGGCTTCAGCAACTACTGCATTCTCTACCGCTCGTAAACCATGAGTGCGGGCAGACCCGTGAGCATTATTCAACCCTGAATGTTCGCCACGAACTTCCGCAATACGTTGTAATTCTAAAGCTTCTGCTTTACCATCTAAATAGATACGCTCTAAATCTTCATTACTAAAAATAGCCATTATATGCCTCTCCTAAAAGGTCATATAATGTATCGGTAGTTAGCGTTTGCGAGAAGAACGGTAGAGTTTATATTTTAGACCACCCCAATAGCCGCCAGCCATTTTGTCAGCTTCGACTTCCATATGAAGCAAGTCCTCTACTCGTTTATAAACCTCACGAGTAATGTCTGCTTCTTGTAGATATACAGTCCCGATAAGTTCAGGATTATTCTCTACTTCAGAGTATACTTGTTCAGTTACAACCTTCATATAAGCTTGTGCTTTTTTAGCAAACTTATTAGTGCGACCTGTGCGAATAACAATTTCCATACTTATAAGTATATACCTTTACGAGATGAATGTCAAGTTTATAGGAAAGAAAACTTTAGGCGTTAGCAAGAACCTTATGAGCAATCTGGAGAGCACGGTCTTGACCATGACCTGCCTCATAGTGAGGTTCATCCATAAACGCAACCTCTAGAATTTTAAGGTCTACCACATCAGACCAAGAGAAACGAGCAGTATCAGCAAGACGAGATTTTAGAACAGACATTGCTTCGATAATTTCTTCATCAGGAGACATTATGTTCCTTCTTTCTGTTAGTAGTTTTTCTTTACTCTTATATTCTAACAGGTTAGAAACTCAATGTCAAGTTTTTTATCTAAAATTATTCGTCTTTAGGTTTCTGAATAATTACTACCATACCAGTCTGTATAGGTTCTAACGGTGAAGGGTTCTCCGCCCCAGCTTCTTGTTTTTGTTCTTGTAACTGTTGAACAGTATAAGCATTTGGTGTAAAAATTTCTTCTAAAATGCCAAACATTCCACTACTTCCACCTTTCGGTTTCTTAGCCTTAGAAGGCATCAAACCAACAATAAGAATACCCACAATAATGAAGGCAATAAAAACTAAAGTTTCCATCTTAGTTACAAGAAACAACAGTAAGCGGAGTATCTATACCATTTACTTGAGCAGTAATGTTTTGTGCTTTTGGTGAAGGACAATTAGGGATAGTAAGATTACCGTCTCGACCAGCAGCACCTGTGGCACCTGTTGCTCCAGTTTTTCCGTCAGCACCAGCTTTACCATCGCTACCTGTTAAGCCTTGGAGACCTTGAGGTCCTTGCTTGCCAGTATTGCCTTTCAGAGAAGCAATCCATTCTTCTTCAGTACCGTCGAAGCCATTATCAACAGCGATTTGGTAAGCGGAAGCTCCTGCTTGTCCTTGTTCACCTTGAATCTTATTAATAATAGGTTTAGCAACGGCAAGTGAAACTACAGCTCCAGCACTACCAGCTAGTAGAGAAATGATAATAGCAATAGTTATCATTTTAGAGGGGGAAGGAACAGGGGCTACTTCAGGAGTTGGAGGTTTGGGGGTAGCAGCATTCACTCCCTGAACGGGGATATATTCTGTCTCGTCTAAATGCATGGCTGGTCTTTCTTTGTTATTGTGTTAGGGTAGTGTTAAAGCATATACTGAAAAAGCAAATAAAGCAAATGTAGCAATAGCGAAGCCTAATGTAACCCATGCTAATACACGGTCACGTTTTGCTTTACGGTCTGCTTCAGCAAAAACTTCACGAAGGTGTTCTAAATTACTCAATTATTTTCTTTCTAATAAATGTATGCTCTACATATTTGTATAACATTACTTGTAGCGGTTTCTATTCCCGCAACAAAACTTTCCGAATGTGTTTCACAACAATTTTCATTATCTTTATAAAAAGTAAGATACCCTGTCAAATAGCCCAAAACCATTTTAGAAATTTCGTTACCCACCACATCATAAGTTGCCCCATGAAGTTTTAGAATACGTTTAACTACTACAGTCATAGTATCGGTAGAAGATATAAGAACTTCTCCAACATTTTCACTATTTTTAGTTAGTCCCTCTACAAAAGTTAGAATACCTTCTTTAGCGTGAAGAAAACCTTCCTCAAACTCTTCGATATCCCAACCTTCAGAAACAACAACAAGGTCTATCACAGGTTCTTGACTACGAGTGTTCTCTGCTACCCAAAAACATACTCCAGTAGCAATATCATAACCTACTTGGTCAGGATAAACATTATCATTAGCGTCAAGAACTGTTTTAACCAGTTGTCTTAAAGTTGTGTCCACGTATATATCTTACCATAAACAAATAAAAAACAGTTGCCTTTTCCTTACATAATATGATATACTTATTTTGAAAGATAGGATAAAAATGAGCTTATTACATTGGGCAAACTACAAAGGACTAGCGGACTATACTGTAGATGAAGAAAATCCCTACGCTCTTCCTATTATTGTTCGTGTAGAAAAAGACCCCGAACTTGTCCCCACTCATGAAGAAGTTCAACTTGCTGTAGCATATGCTATCGCAGCATTCTTTGATAGCGATAAGACAGCACCTGGTGGGGATTGGTATAATGAAACCCACCGTTGGCTCGAAGGGCGTATCCGTAAAATTGCTAGACGAGCACGAGGAACAGAATGGGAGAAGATTCGCTCTCTCAATAATGTTTATATAAAATATGGTAAAGCTGAAGTTATTATTTTAGCACCTCACTCTGTTAGTGAGCCTCTACCCGAAGTGAAAAAACTACAAGTATCAGGACTTGACCTTGAACGCACTTGTCTCGACCAACCTACCTCTCTTAAAGGTTATATGACTTTTAGTCTCAACCCAGAAATAGAAATGAGTACAGGGAAAACACTAGCTCAGGTAGGACACGCAGTCCAACTTGCTATCTTTGCTTCAGATTACAAAACATTACTATCTTGGAGAGATAACAATACTCCTATTCGTCTTGCGGCTTGGAATAGTTTCGACGGCGTAGAAGTCAGAGATGCTGGATTCACGGAAATCGAAGCAGGTAGTTTAACTGCTAAAGGTAACCTAACCTACAAAACTATTTAGTAGTTCTTGAGCTTTCGTAATAAGGTCACTCCCTTGTGTGGAAGAACCTAGTTGCTCAACCATAGTTCCATCAGGAAGCATACCCTGAACACTTGTTACTGCTTGGTCTGTAACTTGAGTAACATGGTTTACATTTGCTACTGCCTCATTTATGCTTTGAATAAAAGCAAGAGCTGCCGCTCCCATAGCAATACCCACAGTAAACATAACAACAAGACTCACTAAGCTTACCAAAATACCCGCTATTGCTAAACCATTCTTATGACCTTTAGATTTGCGTAAAGCAACGATAGAAACCACTAATGCTGGAAGAGCAAGGAAAGGTATAAAAGCTGAGACGAAACCTATGCCGCCAAGTGCAGCACCATTATCTATGGGAGTATGGTCACATTCGCAGTAGACGTGTTCAGTCTCGGGTATCTCTACAACAGTAGTTTCTTCTTCTACAAAAACTTCTTCAGGTTCGCTACCTTCTGGTCGTTCTTTTACTGCTTCACGGTCTTCCCATTTGCTGGCTTCCATAATACTCGTTTCTGTTCTTGATAAAATGTAGAAACTTTATGGCAATAGTGACGTCTTTTTGTAGGTTATCCTAATAGCTGAAATGGTGAGCCATAAGGTTTTAGACTACAAAACTATTGCCATAAAGTTATAATAGCTATCGGTCTATTCCGATATATAAGATATGTTTTTTATTCTTGGTGTAATCATCTTTGTTATTATGATTGCTGGGCTTTTTACGGGTCGCCCACCTAATAGATAAAAGCAATATGCATTTTTCGCATATTGCTTGTCAATAATGTTATCTTTGTGATATACTAATTGAGGTGCTGTGGCAGAGTCTGGCTGATTGCGTTAGTCTTGAAAACTAATAACCCTCTTGGGTTCGGAGGTTCAAATCCTCTCGGCACCGCTCAATAAACTATTCGAAAGGAAACACGATGCAGAGTATTCTTGTGCTAAACGCAAGTTACGAACCGCTCTCTATCGTGTCCGCACAACGAGCAGTAAACTTGCTCTATGCGAATAAAGCAGTAGCGTTAGATGAAAGTGACCGTTTGTGGCATTCCTCTAAAACTACACTCGCTTTACCTTACGTTATAAAAATGAACTATTATGTAAAGAAAGCAATAAATACGAAAGAAGTTCCATTCTCTCGTAAAGGTGTCCTAGTTCGTGATAACTATCGTTGTGCATATTGTACAAAACGAGCAGACACTATAGACCACGTTATTCCAAAATCTCGTGGAGGACAAAACACTTACAATAATGCTGTGGCTTGTTGTCTAAAATGTAACAGTAAAAAAGCAGATAGTCTTCTTAGCGAAGTTGATATGGAACTAACATTCCGTCCAGTTGCTCCAAGTCTTTATTCTTCTTTCTTACTGAAAGCAGTAAATGATACAGAAGCTTTCGCTTCTTGGGCAACATATGTATTTATGTATCAGCCTAACTTGAAAGAGCACTTTGTTAGTGTTTTCCCTCACCTGAAAAATAACTTCCAACTTCTAACATAGAAAGAATAAAATGAAAACAAGTAAAGTATTCAGTATTACAGCAGTAGCGTTGAGTTCCATCTTAGCACTTACCGCTTGTAGCACAGCAACACCTGAGACTTCTCCTGCTCCTACAAGTTCTACAAGTAGTAAAGCGGCTCCGTCAAAACCAGCAGACGCAGCAAACTATACAGTCTCTAGCGACCTATCTAAGGCTCCAGAAATTACAGTAAGTAAAGACGCTGGTAATGTTGATAAACTTCTCGTAGTGCCCATCGTAGAAGGTTCTGGGGCAACCGTACAAGCAACTGATACTATTACAGTTCAATACACTGGTATTGGTGCTATCAGTGGTAAAGAGTTCGATTCTTCTTGGACACGAGGTCAAGTTGCTACCTTCCCACTAAATGGTGTAATTCCTGGTTGGACAGAAGGCTTGACAGGAACTAAAGTTGGTGGTCGTTACCTTCTCGTCATTCCAGGAGACTTAGCATATGGGGACTATCCCCCTACTCCTGACATTCAACCTGGTGAGACCCTCATCTTCGTTGTAGATATTATCAGTATAGATACCAAATAATATAAGTATATAAGTATTGCCCCTATGGTTAGTTTCATAGGGGCAATACTTATATGTGGAACTATACTTGGAAGAACTTCTCTAAAGTATCCAAACGAACTCCACCAATACCTAAAGCTTTTGAGTGGAACTTCTTCAAATCGAAATCAGAACCTAAGCGTGTTTCTTCGCTCAAGCGTAAGTTTTCCCAAACACGCTGTCCCACCTTATATGAAGGTGCTTGTCCAGCCCAACCCAAATAACGATTGACCTCAAACTTGATGAACTCATCATTCATATGAACGTGAGAGCGGAAAAACTCTAACGCATTATCTGCAGACCAAATCTCATTCTTCGCAAAAGGGTTAGCCTTACCTAGATGAACACCAATATCTAAAACAACTCGAGCTGCTCGCATTCGTTGCCCATCAAGCATACCTAAACGGTAGGCAGGGTCATCAAGATAACCTAACTCTTGCATAAGTTTCTCAGCATACAAAGCCCACCCCTCAGCGTGCCCTGAAGTTCCCGCAAGCTGTCGTCGCCATAAATTCAATATGCCACTGTTAGCCACTGCCGTTCCGATTTGTAAGTGGTGACCTGGTACCCCTTCGTGGTATACGGTAGTTAGTTCCCGCCAAGTATTAAACTCTGTCACACCTTCAGGAACACTCCACCACATTCGACCAGCACGAGTAAAGTCATCAGAAGGTCCCGTGTAATAAATGCCACCAGAGTTAGATGGAGCAATCATACACTCCAACCTTTGAAGTTCCACAGGAATATCAAACTGGCTGGAAGCTAATTCTCTAACAGCCTTATCACTTACAGTTTGCATCCATTCTTGTAACTCTTCTACAGATTTTAGCTTCATAGCTGGATTAGTATCTAGATAGGCAATTGCTTCTTCTACTGTAGCACCTGATAAAACTTCTTGGGCACACGCTTCTTGTTCAGCAACCATACGAGCAAGTTCTTCCAAACCCCACTCATAAGTTTCGTCAAGGTCAAGTTTCATACCGACAAAACTTTCGCTGGCTCGCTCGTAGGCTTCACGACCAATACCGTCAGTCATTCTAGCATTGGGTGCTAGTTCCTCAGTGAGAAAAGTAGTTAGACTTCCGTAGGCTTCAGCCGCAGCATTAGCATTACTCAACAATTCAGTCTTCAGAGCCTCACTAATATTATCTCCTGAAGTTGATACGAATTCAGTAAAAAATCCATCCCTCAAACTATTATTACGAGTTTGACTAATCACTGCTTCTACTTGTCGTAGAGCAGGAGTACTGCCTGAACGAATTCCCTCTCGTAAAGATGCCTTATAACCTTCAATAGCTTCTCTTACTCCAGATAGGCGACCATTGATGTTCGACCAATCCTTTTCAGTCTCTGTAGGCATAAGGTCAAAAATCTCACGAATACTTTGAGCAGGTGAAGCAATAACATTTAAGTCATCCTTCCAATCCCCCGCATCGATAGATACAATACTCGATTGAATATCACTCATAAGGTCTAACTGAGTAACTAAATCAACTTCATCATTTACAGGTGCTTGAATAAGTTTTTGCTTCACATCAATAAGTGCTTCACGATAAGCACTATTACCTTCTGGTGAATAGTCTGAAAGCTTATTATCATATTTAGTGTTACCAATATAAGTCGAAGTCTCAGGTGATAATTCTTCTAACTTAGCAACCCAGTCCTCAGCCACCTTATCCAAATATGTAGGCTTACGATTTTCTGACATACAGATTTCCTTTTCTGGCATCACAAGATACCTCAACTATGAAAATAGTCTATCATAAAACTTCTATAAAAGCAAACAATTACTTGTCTAAACTAAGAATAGGTGGAGTAATTTCAGTAGGAGCTACAGTCTTTTTATTATTAGCTATAAGAACGGCAAACCACGAAGCAAAAACAGCAATCAGTATAGGTAAGATGTTGTAGGGAAAAGGAATAACAAGTAAAAGAAAAATACATACAATACGCACAACCATTATTACAGTATAGGTAACCATCCTATTTCTGTAATCTTTACGAACATCAAGACCTAATGTTGTAACATTTTGTGGCTTATTTTTCTTAGTAACCATTTAGTTACAGTATCGGGTGTTTAGTAGCCTGAACCCATACCACAATAAACACCTTCTGCATTACGCTCTTGGAAAGTATTTCCACCTTCGAAAACAGGTAAGGCTATTTTGGTAAGAATAGGAGGGCTAGCAATAACTTCTAAAATAGTTGGAGCTTTGGCTTCCTCTACAGGAGAAGTTGGTTCTACAGGTGCTGCAGTCTCGACAGGAATAACTACCGCAGTTTCGACCTTCTCGGTAGGTTCAGCGGTTAGTGCAGTTATTTCAGAAATAAGTTGAGCAGTTGCTACTTCATTAAGAGCTAAACGGTTACGGTCTTTAGGATAAGCAATGTAAGGAACAGTATAGAAGGCTGTATTTTCTAAACCAATACTTTTCACAACTTTAGACAAGGAAAGCAAAGTATTTATATCAGCCAAGCTCTCTGAAACGGAAGTATTATCTAAAAGAGTATTTGCCATATTAACTGTTTTTACAGGGTCAGCAATCAGTCCATTATTCAATATCTTTGCCATAGCATTTTTCATAAAAACTTGCTGATTATTGATGCGTCCCAAGTCTGACCCGTCTCCAACACCATGACGCATACGAACAAACAATAATGCTTGGTCTCCAGAAAGATTACTATCTCCTGCTTCGAAAATGTTACCGCCATTTTCTTCATCTCTGATAGGTGTTGCTAAACATATAGGAACCCCACCTATTTGGTCAGTAAGAGATACAACGCTACGGAAGTTTACTAACGCAGCATATGGGATACTTAGTCCTGTGAGAGATTCCACAGTTTTTACAGCACACGATAAACCGCCTTTTTGTAAAGCAGTATTTATTTGACTATCACCATATGAGGCATTGCCTTCACATTCAGGCATTTGAACCATAAGGTCTCGAGGAAAAGAAACAACACTAATACGTTTATGGTCTTCACTAATATGAACGAGAAGGTTCACATCATTGAGAACACTTTCAGTAGTATCTTCAGGGGTAGCACTATCTCGTTGGTCAGAACCTACAAGTAGCATATTGAAAGCACCTTGAAAATTGGCAATTTTAGGTTCTGAAGTTTTCTTAGAAGAAGTTTCTAATTTTACAGATTTACTTGTAAGTTTGTTTTGAACATTCCATAAACTATATGCAGCGTAACTGCCTACGCTCAAAACTATTACTAAAATAGGTAGCAGAATAAACACAAGGACTTTTTTCCATTTGCGTTTAGGCGTAGGTGTATTAGGAAGTTCGGACATGGTTATTTCTTTTTAGAGGAAATTATTCGACAGGAGCGTTTATTGCCTGGTTTGCTTTCTTACTGAAAAGGAATAGGTAAAGAATTTCTAAAATACCTAAAGTGTTGACAAAGAGAAAAACAACGAACCATACAGGTTGACGAACTTTACCAGCACGGTATAAAGCGAATGCTTTCCAGATACCTGACCAGATAAGCACAGCAACAAGGATAGCAGCATATGTGGGTGCTATGTCAATGAGTTCAGAGAGTTGTGTTGTATCATTCATAATACTGTTATCGGCTTTTATAGATTACTATTTTTATGTGTAGCTAAAAGCTTCTTGGCAGTCTCTTTACGAAATAGTCTTTCATTTATTTCTTCTATAAGTTCCATAGGGTGTTTGACATTCTCTTGTCCCTTACCAGCATTCATTTTGATAACAAGGTTAGAGGACTCACTCTTCTCGAGTTTTTTCACTAAATCTTTATGAACAGATAACGTTTTTTCTACAGGAAGAGATAACAAAGTTTCAGTAGATAAAGTCATTCCTCCATCATTTAGTCTCCACCACCAATAAAGTAGGCTACTGTTAAGATATACATAAGCACGGTTCATATCTTCCTCTGAACGGAAGAAGAGTTCTTTGAAACTTGTTCTACTCAACTGTCTCTTTGTCGCAGTAATGTAATAGCGTGGAGTTGTAGGAACTATCAAAACATATGGAGTTTGTATAGGACTTAATAAGTTTGATAAAGGTTCCCAGCGGTCACTAAGAACTTCATTATAAAGTTTAGATAGTCCTTTATAATGTTTAGGGAAGATATCTTCCGTCAATACTACTGGAACTAGTTGCTTATCTACTTCTTGCCACATAGTTTCTCTTTCCGCACTCAACCAGCGAAGAAGAGGAGTAATACGAGTAGAAGTTTTACCGTCAGTCTTTTGAGCAACCATAATACTAGCACGAACGCTATTCGCTGTATTCGTATTAGTAGAACCAAACTTGATACCTTTAAAAATACTGTCAGGGATGTTATCAAAGTTATAAATATCGATAACATTAAAGTTTTCTATAATGAGTTTGCGAAGTTCTCTAAACTTGCTACCATGAGTATATGATTGTGGGGTTACAGTAATATACCCTTTCATATTTTTTACTATAACTTCTAAAAAGAAAGCATAAAGGTCTCGTGCTTTTTTACTCTCCCAACGGTCATCGTTATGGGCAGCATATGGCGGGTTAGCAATAACATAATCTGGAGTAAGTGCTTCAATTTTATTAGGCAAACCATTTGGGTTCTCTAAAAAGTCTTGCTGTATCATTCTGTCTTTTAAAAGACTAAAAAGGTTAGGGTTCTTTTTATAAAATTTGAGAGTAAATAGAGCACGAGCAATAAGTAAAGCGAGAGGGTCTTTATCTGTAAGAATAAGTTTTTCTAAAATAAACTCTTCAGGATTAGGTTGTATAGATGCCAACGCAAAACTTAGATTACCTAGTCCTGAACAAGGGTCTAACCATACACCTTCAGAGAACTGGCGGGACTGTTCAGCCATCCATAAAGCAGCATCGTCAGGAGTAAAATATTGTCCCGAACTTTTACGACTAGAAGGATTAACATATGCTAAACTGTATTCATACATTATGCTTATCTGACCAAGCGATAAACCTTCTAGATAGTCTTTCGGTAGCACGCCTGTGTGAGAGAACTCAGCCGACATAATAAGTTGAGAAGCAACCTCAGTAGGGTAAGCATTCTGAGCGTGAGTGATAATAAGTTTCTTCCAAGTAGTTTCTAAACCCCACTGGGCTAGGAAAGGAGTTATCTCTTTTACAGGAAGATAAACTTTCTCGCTACTTGCCAACTCAACCCCTAATATAATATACTAAAAATATCGGCGGAAAAAAGTGAATAGAAGGATAAAATTATTCGTCTTCTTCTAAATCATTTCCCAGAATATCAAAATACTTATTTACTTGAGCAGCGAATAAAACATATGCTTCTTCAAAAGTAGGAGCAACAACATCTAAACGAATATCGTGGCAAGATTGAGTATTCGAAACAGGATGACCTAAAGCGTCTAAACTATCCATCCACCCACCGTGTTCTAGAAGAACGTATACCTCGCCATTGTCGTCCTCTCCTACATAAGTGTATGAGGTTTCCCAACCGTTATCTAAAATCCACCATTCAGGGAATTTTACTTCACGATGATAGAACGCTGGGTGGTGTTGAACCCATTGGTATGATAGAGCCCAGTTTTCAGGATTGCTTTGATATTTCTCATTAAGTTCTAAAAAGTAAGCATAATCATTTTCTAAACTTTTCTGTTTACCTTCTGGATTATAAGAGAAAATAGCACGGTGTCCTTTAGGGCTATTATTGCTCGGGAGGCTCTCAACAAACATTCCAGCAAAACATTCACCAGCATCTGCTAAATCTTCACCATTGAAAATAACTTCTCCACCTAAAATCTTTTGAGCATAATCATATGCGTCAGAAGGGTAAGTGAAAAGAATCTGGTCATGCTCTACAAGAATATATTTACCATCAAAACTAGCCTTAGTTAGAGTATAGATAGTAGGGTTATAGTCTGGTAGAACGAGAAAGGGAGGAAGTTTATTCATAATAGTTATATCGTCTTTTCTTTTAAATAAAAGTTTATGTTATTTATGATAACGCAGAGCCTTTGTCTATTATTCCTTCGACTGTGCTTTTGCAGCACGAGCAGCCTGTCCCCCATAAACGACTGCATCACGGTCATAAGTAAGTTCCACATTAGAGTGGTTACGACCAGTAGCAGGCTCATAAATCTTAATACCTACATTAGAGGCTATTGCCTTCCCCAAAATGGTCTCTAACTCTTGGATAGCAATACGAGACTCTTCGAGACTACCGAACTGAGCAAAGCCGTTTAGTTCTATGTGATAAACCATTAGAGAATCTCTTCACCCTTGTCATCAATAAAAGTTAGAAGAGATTCTGCTAACCAAAGAAGTTCACGCTCTCCATCAGATAAGGCTTCTTTAGCAAAGTGGAGACCAGACAAGCGAGAACGAACCTCATCCAAAGTTAGTCCTGAAGGATATAAAGTTTGAGTGCGGTTACGAGTGTAAGCCATTTTTCGATTCCTTTGAGATAAGTGGTTATTTTATTAGCTTCAGTTTAGCATACTACATAAGAAAAAGCAAATTGCGTTAAACGCAAAATCCTTTTAGAACAACTTGCTGTTTTTAGAAAACTATGGTAGTATAAGTTGTAGATAACAGAAAGGGACATTCCTCTATGTCTGAAGAAAAGAAACCACAAGCACCATCAACACATTTTGATAAGTTGCTTGATAACCGAATCATCTGGGTTGGAACAGATGTTAACGATACGATGGCAGGAGATATTTGTGCCAAACTATTGCTACTCTCAGCCGAAGACCCTGAAGCAGATATCTATATGTATATCAACTCGCCAGGTGGTAGTGTAACTGCGGGAATGTCAATCTACGATATTATGACACTCATTCCAAATGATGTTGTAACTATCTCTTCTGGAATGTCTGCCTCTATGGGACAGTTCCTCCTTACTGCTGGAGCACAAGGAAAGCGTTACATTACGCCTAACTCTCGTGTCCTACTTCACCAGCCCTTGGGTGGCTTCGGTGGAACCGCAACTGATATCAAGATTCAGGCAGAACTTATTGGTGACATGAAGCACCGTCTCGCAGGTATTACCGCAAAGAATACAGGTAAGACTGTTGAGCAA